>Ga0123352_10002081_pt1 | contig 27577 bp, 27 predicted proteins | sample TergutLab28metaG_FD_89700 | JGI IMG/M metagenome (GOLD analysis project Ga0123352, IMG submission 89700) | Labiotermes labralis P1 segment gut microbial communities from Petit-Saut dam, French Guiana - Lab288 P1 | ecosystem: Host-associated > Arthropoda: Insects > Digestive system > Gut ... | reverse complement strand
TTAGACGATAACAAAAAAATCACCAAAAATATTATAACTCAAGACGGAGAAAAAGAAAAGGGGCATCAGCCCCGTATCGAAAATTTATTTTCGTTTTGTTCTGGGAAGAGATAAAGTTTATTGAAACGAAGCAAACTGCTTTAGGAGGAGTGGCAATGTGGACATTCTTTTCTAAAACTGATTTTTCAGGAATAGGAATAGGAAGAAGCAGGTTGAAACGGGGTAAAATTTATTGTGTGTATTCTGATAATTTAAGGGTAATAGTAATGAAGTATTCTGGTAGAGATATTATTTCTGATAAAAAATTAAAATAGCATATTTGTTTGAAGAAGGCTTGGATTTAACAACACGGATTGAGGGATTGGCAGAAAAAAGAGTATAATTGTTTGTTGGGAGATGATTAAATGGAAATCTTAACTAGTAATAAAATTGTTATAGAGGGGGTTCCTTCCTATAACTGTCAATATATTAAAAATTTACTAATAAAGCGTAAAATAAGACTCTTTCTTATATTAGTTTTTTTCTTTGGTTTAATTGGCACAGTTATCTGTTTACAAATAATAAAACACTTTGGAAATCACATTTTTAATTTGCTTCTTATACTCCCTTTTGTATTTGTTTTGCCAATTTTTATTTTGCTTGCATCGTTTTCTTTGCTTCTTTTTTGTTTGGATTTATTACCTATAAATTTACGTGTCAGTAACAATAAATACTATATTGAAATCGACGGTAATAAAATTTTTATCAAGATAAATGATAAAAAAAAGAAGCGCAAAATAATAAAGCCAAATACTAAAATTTATTATTCAGAAAAAATTTTTTTCATTCACTGTCAAGATATTCATAAAATTTTGCATTTTGATAAATCCATGATTAAAGAAGGATCTATTGAGGATTTATTAGTATATGGAAAAAAAGTGAAGATAGAGAAAGTATTAAAGAAATTAAAAAATGATATCATTCTATAAATTTGTCCATGCAAAATTCTATAAGTTTCAATTTTTATGAACATTTAAATCGCCTAAGGAATATACTAAAGAGAAAATTATTCTTATGGGGGTAAAAATATGGGTTATGGTCATTTAATCGTACAAGTTGATACAGGGGATGAGGCACTTCCGGTTCACGGCGCAACCGTGTTGATAAGAGATGGCGGAGGCAACGTCTTGCATAAACTACTTACAGATGCGGATGGAAGAACCGTAAGCGTTAAGTTATATGCGCCTGACAAATATCATACGCTAGATCCAAATGATGCTGGACCTTTTTATTCTGTCTATGATGTTGAAGTAAGATTGGATGGAAAATTCAAAACCAGAATTATTCATGATGTTGAAATATTTGATACTGAAGAAACAGTTTTACCTGTTCACTTACATCCTTTAACTGATGGAAAAGATGATATTGAAGAAATAACGATTCCTAAACCAGATATTCTGAACAATACAGAAGTTAAAGAAGAACAGCGAGATATAGTTCCTTATCTACCGCGTGACGTCATTATTCCAGAATTTATTACCGTTAAGCTAGGCAGACCTGATTCAACTGCCAGAACTGTTCGTGTGCGGTTTCCGGAGTATATCAAGAATGTTGCCTCTAGTGAAATCTTTCCAACCTGGCCAGAAGCAGCGCTTGAAGCAAATATTATTGCGCAAATCAGTTTTGCGTTAAACCGTGTTTTTACAGAATGGTACAGGAGCAGAGGTTATAACTTTGATATTACCAACTCAACAGCTGTTGACCAGGCTTATGTAGATGGCAGAAATATATTTGCGAATATCAGTCAGATTGTCGATAGATTATTTACCTCATTTGCCAGAAGGCAAGGACGTCTTGAACCATTTTTCACCCAGTATTGTAATGGTACGACGGTTACTTGTTCTGGGCTTTCACAGTGGGGAACGGTGCCGTTGGCAAATAGAGGCATGACGCCTTTGCAAATCTTAAGAAACTATTATCCTAATGATATCCAAATAGTAACTTCTGATAATATTCAAAACATCGCAGAATCATATCCAGGCACGGCTTTAAGAGAAGGAAGCAGTGGTGCTGATGTCAGAATGCTCCAACAGTATCTCAATCGAATTCGCGTAAATTATCCATTAATTCCGCAAGTAAATCCTAATGGTCAATTCGATGCGGCAACTAAAAGAGCTGTAGAGACGTTTCAAGGTATATTCAATCTAACTAAAGACGGAATAGTTGGTCGAGCAACTTGGTATAGAATTGTTCAACTTTATGTTGCGGTTACTAGATTAGCTGCTATGGATAGTGAAGGAAAGTGGATAGGATTAGGAGCTACGCCGCCAACCGCAACTATCAGGGAAGGCAGCCGAGGTTCAAATGTTACAAAGCTTCAGTATTTGCTAAATTATATTTCGGAATTTTATGAAACAATTGATCCAGTAATTCAGGATAGTTCCTTTCGTAAAAGTACCACGGACTCTGTCAGAGCTTTTCAAAAACAATTTGGCTTAAATGCGGACGGTATTGTTGGCCCTAATACTTGGCGTAAACTTTATCAAGTGTATGAAAGTATTTCTAAAAATGCACCGGTGCCGCCAAGTCCAGGCAGTCCGAATGTGAGCGAACCTTATCCGGGAACGTTAATAAGACTTGGATCTACTGGTAATAGTGTCAGAATCATTCAAGAGGCTTTAAATGCGGTTGGTTCAGTTAGGCCTTCGATTCAAAGACTTTCAGTTGATGGCATATTCGGGCCAATGACACAAAATGCTGTAAGGGAATTCCAACGACTTTTTGGTCTTCAGACCGATGGCATTGTTGGACCGGCAACTTGGGAAAGACTTATTAGGGAAAGAAATAATACGATAAAATAAAAAACGGAGAATAATCCGTTTTTTCCTTTTGTTATATTGTTTTCTATTTATATTTTTGGCAATAGCTGTTTCTTTTTATAGAAATCTTGAAATAAATCGCCGATACTATCTAGACGTTTGAAAATATTTTTAATCGTAAAATCCTCAGGTTTTAAGTTTTCATTTGTAAGTTCTGTCCATAAAAGTGGAGTCGCTATAGGAATTGATTCACGGGCTCTTACTGAATAAGGAGCAATGATAGTTTTACCGTAGGCATTTTGAATCGCATCAAGATAAACCTTATCGCCTCTTTTGTCAATAATTCTTTCAGTTGTGGCAATATCAGGATAAGCCTCAGTAACGATTAGGCATAGTTTTAAAAGAAAATCCTGAATTTCCGAAAAAGGCAAGGCTTTAATGGGGATGCGGATATGAATGCCACTACCACCAGAAGTCATAGGAACAGAAAAGACATTTAACTTATTTAGTATTATACCGAAAGCAGAGGCGATTTTGATAGCTTCTTTAAAACCGCTTTTTCCGCTGGGATCTAAATCAATTACGGCCATATCAGCTTTCTTTAAGTTTGGTAAACGGGAGAACCAAGTATGCATTTCAATAACACTGCGATTAGCCATATAAATAATGCTTCTTAAATCGTTCACAAGGCACCAGTTTATTTCGCCTTTTGACGAACTAGGAATTGCTTTTGTTTTTAGCCAGAAAGGAGCGTCTTTAGGGCATTCTTTTTGATAAAAAAAATCTTCTCCGACACCGTTTGGATAATGAATCATCGAAAAAGGTTTATTTTTTATGTGTGGCTGAATAAGGTGATTGGCTTTAATATAGTAATCTATTATCTCGGCTTTAGTTATTATAGATTTACGGGTGTAAGATTTATCTAGATTTTTTAAAGGAATGCCAAGTTTATTAAGATTGATATAATTAGCCATTTGCTTTCCAGAGAGCAGTAAACGTTAAAGGTCCGGTAGTACCTTGTGGAATATTTCCTTCCTCTTCCCAACCAATAAAAGTGTAACCGTCTTTTACTGGTTCCAGAAGTATAACTTTAGAATTAATATTGTATTGATAAGGATTATCAGGGCTGTTTGTTCCGCCATTTAAACGATAGGTTATCGGATAATTAATAATTGTCCAATCGGCATATAAAGTTATATGGTCAACAACTTGATCATGTAAGAAATTCCATGAAACACCAGATTCAGTTTTCCAACCATTAAAAGTATAGCCTGTCCTAGTTGGGGCTTGAGGAGTTTTGACACGCCCTTTATAAATGACATTTTGAGAGGTTATATAAGAGCCGTTTACCGAATCAAAAGTAACTTCAAAACGCTCTGATTGGCGGGCATTTGCTTGTACAACAATAGGAGATTCATAGCGGGGAGCTTTAATTGGTGGTACAGTTAAAAGCCCTATCGATAATAATACAAAAACGGCGGCTAATTTTCTTTTTTCTTGCATAATATTCCTCCATAAGCTTTTGTGGAATGTTGCGGCTATGCAATTTTCCTCAAATGTTTTTTCATATTTATTTTTATGTAATAAGTAACCTGGCTATGCTTTAATTATTTTTTTTCATAAAATTTTCATTAAAAAAAAGAAGCAGATTTTGCTTCTTCAACGACGAAAATAAATTTTTTTTAAGTCTTCCAATTCAACGATATGTTTTTGATGACAAAAGTTACAGATTGTTTCAATATCCTTGCCATCTTTAATCATTAATCGAATTTCTTTTCTTGGTATAGTTTTCAAGCTCTTAACAAAACGTTCTTTTGTACAGGGGCAAAAAAAACTAACTGGATACTTTTCAGTAATCTGATAATTACCGTCTGTAATAAGTTCAATTATTTGTTCGTGACTTAAATTCTTTTGTAAAAGTGTAGAAAGTTGGGGGAAAGTTTTTAATTTTTCTTCGATTAAGCTAATAATATCTTCAGGACAGTTTGGTAAAAGTTGAATTAGAATTCCGCCTGCAGTTTTAACGCTGTTATCTGTTTCAATGGTTACACTCAAAATAACACTCGTTGGAGTTTGTTCACTTTGCAAATAATAAAAAGCTAAATCTTCCGCAATTTCTCCGGTTTGGATTTCACAGGCAGAAGTAAAATGACTCCCGTCAATTTGCTCTTTTAGGACAGTAATTGTACCATTATTACCTACTGCAAAACCTGTATTTAAGCTTTGATTATTATTAGCAATATGGACTTCGCCATTTTCTACGTAACCGCGAACTGTATCTTTAGTTGCGGTCGCTAAAATTGTGCCTAATGGTCCGCCACCTTCGATTCGTAATGAAACGGAAGCAATATTCTTTTCTAGTCCTGTCATCAATAAAGCACCAGTCAAAACTTTGCCTAAACTAATAGATGCGACTGGCCAAAGAGTTTGAGTTGATCTTGCGTTTTCAACTGTCTCAGTAGAGGTAACAATTAGCAAGCGTGCATGTTTGTCAAAAATTAATGCTTTTGTTAGAGTGTCTTTTATCATAAGACAAATAATAAAGATATAACGTGTTTTTTCATTTTATATTCCTCATTTTCCTTAAACTTATTATACCCTTTGAAGAAGCGCTATGCCTCTTTTCTTTATAATAATTAGTTTTATCTTTAATCTTAAAGGTGCTGTTAGAGCGCTATGCCTCTTTGGGTTTACTTTGGGTCATTGTTTTTAAACTGGCATTAATATCTGCACAAACTATTAATCTATCCTAGTTCTTATTATATCACCAAAATCTAGAAAAAACAAGGATTAATTTGAACTTTGAGTAGTTGAAAAGAACCATAAATAAAGCAAATAAAATACTGTTTTTGAGGATTAATTTGAGAAATTCTTGCATATTCGCGTGTTTAATAAGCATATATTAAGAATAAATATTATTAATAAGATGAAAATAGAATTTCTTATGCCGCAAAAAGTCAATCTTTTTACTAATGAAAAGCTTGATAATTTTCAGAAAAAACAAAAAACTTTTGGAATTTTACTTAATAAATGATAAAATAAATAGAACCGTAATAAAAAAATAATTATTAAAAAGGAGACATACATGAAAAAAATTGTATTATCAATAGCATTTATTTTTGCGCTGATTGGTCTTGTTGGTTGTGAGGTAACAACTACAGATCCGACTATTCATCTAACTTACCATTTAAATGGTGGCAATAATCATCCATCTAATCGGGCTACTCTATTGCCTGAAGAATTGCCTTTTGCATTATTTGAGCCATTTAGAGGCAGTGATTTTTTTCTTGGTTGGTTTGATAATCCTGATTTCACAGGCGAAGCAATAAGTGAAATAACAGAAGGAATGGGCCGAAACATTGATCTTTACGCTCGTTTTGGCGATAGAGACTCGACTCTTACTATTACTTATCATCTGAATGGTGGCACTTTTGACCGAGAAAATGACACAATTCTAATCAGAGAATTGCCGTTTATTTTAGGAACTCCAGAACGGGCAAATTTTTGGTTCCGTGGTTGGTATACAAATCCAGATTTTACTGGTAGTCCGCTAACAATTGTTCCGACTCAGCAAAGGACAAATTTGAATCTGTTTGCCAGATGGGAAGATATGCCTTCAGAATTTGGTGTTTTCTCAGGTGTTATTCAGTCAATTAATTTAAATACAAGAACAATTTTTTTAGAAAATGGAGTTATAGAATATACTGATTCAACAAGAGTTTTAAATTATGTTGATGGTGAATTTATCCATAGACCAATTAATTGGTTACGTTCTGGCTTAAGGAATACCGTTTATTTTGTTTCGAATCCAGATACATCAGAGCTTGCTTTTATTGTTGTTAATGGATATATGACTTATGAAAATATTCGGGTCCGGATTAATCGGACTACTGATTTAACTGGCGGAGTTGCGGATCATCAGAATGTTACTTTAAGATCCTCTAGTCCGATGAGATGGCGTTTAGCAAATGAACATAACTTTAGAGCTATTCCAGCTAATGTAGATTTCAGGGCGGTACATTCACCAGGAGGCATTCGAATCTACTTTAATAATGTTTTTCAGCTGTTTACTCCAGGTCGCATTCATGTTGAGAGTGAAAGAGATAGAATTCAAGTCACGACTATCACTAGAAGCCAAGGCATTCCAGCTTATCATGGTAGTTTTGAAATAGCTGTATCTGGTCAAAATTTATTATTGATTAATGAGGTGGCATTAGAGGATTACTTGAAATCAGTAGTTCCTAGTGAAATGCCAGCAAGTTGGAATTTAGAAGCTTTAAAGGCGCAAACAGTTGCGGCAAGAACTTATGCTTTGGGCAGATTTTTTCAAAATCCTGGTGCGGATTTCCATGTGGAAGATAGTGTTCAAGATCAAGTTTATAATAACAGCAATGAATTTGTAAGCACAAACCGGGCAGTTGCGGAAACAGCGGGCGTCCATATTGTTGATGCCAATCGTGATACAATAATGACTTTCTATTCCTCGGCTTCCAGTGGCTTTACTTCACATCCGGATCAAGTTTGGTTTACAGGCCGTTTTGATCCAAACAGACCATTAAATCCGGTTTTTAGAAGTACAGGCTTTTCACAGGTTAATGGCGTACAGTTAGAAATTGATATTAATGACGAAGCTTCGATGCTTGCGTTTTATCAAACGATTCAAATGGATACTTTTGATAATTCCAGTCCAATGCATCGCTGGCGTTATTCGCCAACATTTGATCAATTGACGGCACAATTGAATGTTACTTTAAGAGAGCGAAGAAATGCGCGTCCGCAACAAGTCTTAACTTTTGATGGTACTCATTTCGTGCAAAGACCAATTCCGGAAAATATCGGGACAGTTACTGATTTACGGGTTGGCAGACGTGGTGAAGGCGGCGTTTTAATCTCATTGATAATTGAAACTACTGAACATACATTCTTAGTCTATACGGAATTTAATATCAGGATGTTATTTAGAGATATTACGATAATGCGAGCTTCATCAACTAATACCGATTGGGTCAACACGTTTAATATAACCTTCCTGCCTTCAGCTTTCTTTGCTTTCCAAAGAGAGGGCAATGTCTTGCATTTCTTTGGTGGTGGTTTTGGGCATGGTGCCGGTATGAGTCAGCATGGTGCTAATGGTATGGCTGCCAGAGGTTTTGGATACCGTGATATAATCAGTTTTTACTTTAATAATCCGACTTTTTTAAATAATATTCCTGATGCGACGCCATTAGATCATGCTTGGCTAGTTGAACAGTTGAGGCGCGGGTAAATGAAAGCGACAGAAAAAAGAAAAATTAAAGGACACGAAGTAACGTTTTTAGGTTTTGGGGCGTTGGAAATTGGCCGTGATTGGGGTTTTGTCAATCGGACAAGACCTGAAGAAACTGAAGCTTTGGCTTTAATTCAGGAAGTACTTGATTCAGGAGTTAATCTTATAGACACAGCTTCAGCTTATCATTTGAGTGAAGAAAGAATAGGTAAATTTATTAAAAGTAATGGAAAAAAATTCTTTCTGGCATCAAAATGTGGTGAGCATAATCGAGATAATTCTACTTATTATGATTTCAGTTATCAAGCGGTTAAAGAGTCAATTAAAAGAAGTTTGAAACTTTTAAATGTAGAAGAACTTGACCTTTTGCAAATTCATTTTGGTCCAAATGCTGAACAAGTAATTAAGGACGGCGAAACTTATAAAGCGATGGCTGAGGCTAAATCCGTTGGTAAAGTTAAACTTTTAGGTGCATCAATTGATGGAGCATTAGCTAAAGAGTGCATTTTATCTGGGAATTTTGATTGTATGCAAATGACATATAATCTTTTAGATACAAGCAATTTTGCTAATCTGCAATTATGTAAGGAAAAAAATATTGGTGTTTTAATAAAAGGTCCTTTTGCTCAAGGAAAACTTACGCCAAAAGTTTTTGATATTCTAGCTGGTGATAAACTTCAGCCAAAAGAAAGAGCTAAATTGACAGCCCTTCTTGAGGCATGTAATAATGATGCAGATATTTTGATGAACTGTGCTTTGCAACTTTTGTATAGAGAAGAAGCAATTTCATCAGTTTTAGCTGGTACAAAAAGTATTCATCATTTCCATAATAACATTAAATTATTGGAAACGCCGCTTGATGAAAAGATTTTTCAAGCAGTGAAAAGAATTGCTTTTGCTAACTAATACTTGCGGAAAAGCACAAAAAATGGTAAAATAATAGTATTAATAGGAGAGATTATTTATGACCAAAGAAACAAAAATCCCTTGTGGAATTTCCGCAAGACATATTCATTTAAGTACAGGCGATTTATATACGCTATTTGGAGATGGTTATGTTCTAACAAAACAAAAAGACCTTTCTCAGCCAGGACAATATGCCTGCGAAGAAAAAGTCAATGTCGTAAGTCCTTCTGGCAAAGTATTAGAGGGAGTTAGAATACTAGGACCTGTCCGCCCCGCAACCCAATTGGAAATATCGAGAAGTGATGCAATCAGACATAAATTTACAGCGCCAGTTCGTTCAAGTGGTGATATCGCCGGAAGTGGCTCAGCGCGCCTTATTGGGCCTAAAGGTGAAGTGGAAATTAAAGAGGGCGTTATTGTTGCGGACAGACATATCCATATGTCTATTGAAGATGGCAAAAAGTATGGTGTAAGTGACCGAGAAATTGTGATGGTTAAAGTTCAAGGTAAAAAGGGCGGGATTTTGCACAATGTTTTATGTCGCGTTCATAAGGATTTTGCTTTAGACTTTCATTTAGACACCGATGATGCTTGCGCTTTCGAGATTAACAATGGCGATTTATTAGAAATAGTGAAATAAATGCTAAAGAAATTAGCGGAAGAGAAAGTCTTTCGTGATCCGCTTTATGGATATATCAAAATTGAGTATCAGATTATTTTAGAACTCATTGATAGTAGCGAATTTCAAAGGTTACGTCGAATCCGTCAACTTGGCGGAAATTCAATTGTCTTTCATACGGCTGAACACAGCCGTTTTTCGCATTCCTTGGGTGCCTACGAACTTGCCAGAAGAGTAATAAAAGATGTTTCGGATGTCAGATTAGCTTTAAGTGATTATGAGCAATTGCTATTAATGCTTTCTGCATTGCTCCATGATATTGGCCACGGTCCTTTTTCTCATATATTTGAAACTGTTCTTAACTTTGACCACGAAAATAAAGGTATTGAAATTATTCTTTCAGAAACTACGGGAATAAACAAAGTGCTTAATAAATATAAAAAGAGCCTTGCGCAAGATGTAGCTGGAATCATCGGTAAAAAAGGAGTTTTCCCATTAGTTGAAAGCTTAATTTCTAGTCAGTTAGATATTGATCGTCTAGATTATATGGAAAGAGATTATTATAATAGTGGTGCTGTATATGGGCATATTGATGTGGAGCGTATCATTAGAGTTATGAAAGTTCATAATCAGCAAATCTGTTTTAAGGAATCTGGAGTCAGAGCAATTGAGCATTATTTGATGAGTCGTTATCAAATGTATTTCCAAGTGTATTATCATCAGGCTTCAAGGAGTTATGAATTAATTATTGTTCATCTTTTTAAGCGTTATGTTGATCTTTTAAATAAGGACTACAAATTTAAGACCAATCATCAAGTGCTGATGAAGCTTGTTAATAATATGAGTCTTGAGGCATTCCTAAAAACGGATGATTGCCGTATTTTAACTATCTTCGCTGACTTTTGTGAAGAAGACGATGATATTCTCAAAAATTTAGCTGATGCACTTTTAAACCGTAAACTTTTTGCTTGCCTTGAAGATACAGCGGCTAATAAAAATAAAATTGAAAAGATCAAAGCTAATTTTTCCGATGAAGAAAGAAAATATTATACTGGTTATTCATTTGTAAGTCAAACTTTATATAAAAGCGAAAGATTTTTGCCAGGAAAAATTTTAATTCTGGAAAATGATAAGTTAGTACCAATTGATAAATACTCTAAAATTATCCTAAGTTTAGAAGCTTCAGCTTCACAGACAGACAGAAAATTTTTCTATCGAAAAAATTCAGAAATAAAGCGGTGATATAATTAGTACTTTGCATAAAACATTAGAAGTAATGGCTGAAAATCAGCTTAAATTTAAAAAGAAATTCGGACAAAATTTTTTAATAGATGAAAACATCTTAAAAAATATTATTGCTGGCGCCTTAATCTCTGAAAAAACCGGAGTTATTGAGATAGGCCCTGGAATCGGTTTTTTAACTAATCATCTTCTTAGAAAAGCCCAACATGTGCTTGCTTATGAAATTGATCCGGATTTTGTTGAGATTCTTAATAAAGAATTCAGGCATAATAAGAATTTAACAATCAGAAACATTGATTGCCTTCAAGCAGATATCAATGCTGATATAAAGAAGTATTTAAAGGATTGTGATGAGGTTATTGTTGTGGCTAATATACCTTATAATATTACAACGCCTTTGATCTTTAATTTATTGGAAAATGTTCCGCAGATTTGTCGTTATGTGCTTTTAATGCAAAAAGAGGTCGCCGAGCGTATCTGTTCTGGGCACTCTACTAAAGAATATAATTCTTTATCCATTGCGATTCAATACCGGACAGTAACTAAAAAGCTTTTCAATGTGCCCAGACAGGTTTTTATTCCTAGGCCAAATGTTGATAGTGCTGTTATAAGTTTAATTGTTAAAGAAAACCAAGATAAACCTGATAATGAAACTCATTTCTTTTCTCTTGTCAGAAATAGCTTTCGTCACAGAAGAAAGACTTTGGTAAATAATCTGTATATTAGCTATAATCTAACAAAAGAAGTCGGAGAAGAAATTCTTAGGAATTTGGGTTTTAATCCGCTTATTCGTAGTGAAAATATGACTGTTTTTGATTTTATTCGCTTAAGCAACGCGTTGTTTGCTAAAGACATTAGCTAAAGTGTAGGTACTTTTAACTAGCTTTGCCATATTATAAATTAGGTGAAGAAGATGGATGTCTTAGATACAGTAACACGTTATAGTTATAATCATGATATTATTTTTCGGATTGTAAAGATAGATGGAGATATATTTTATTTAGAGGGTGTCTTTGAACGCTTAAGTGCTAATAGCCCAGGTTCTGATTTGAAATTAGTCGATGGCGATATGTTAAGGAATAAGAAGGTTAAAGAAGAAACCTATGAAGCGTCATTAATAAAAAAAGTAAAAAAAAATCACGCTTATCTCTTTGGGAAGATTTTGCATATAGATGGTGATGAATCATATTTGAAAAAGTGCATGAAACTTTATGACATGATTGGCATCTATGCTAATGGCGCACATATCAACGAAGCACGCCTTAGCGACTATATTATTGATCTAATTGAAGAATATAGCCCAGATATTGTAGTAATAACTGGCCATGATTCTTATAACAATAATGGACTTAAAAACATTCATAATTATACAAATAGTCTAAATTTCTATAATGCTGTTAAAGCGATTAGAAGACGTTACAATAAAGACGAATTGTTTGTGATTGCGGGAGCTTGTCAGTCTAATTTTGAAGCTTTGATTGCCTCAGGATGTAATTTTGCGATGAGCAAGGAAAGAGTAAATATCCATGCGCTTGATCCGTCAATAATTGCTATAAAAGCCGCAACAACGCCATTTAATAAGATTGTTTATCCACGAGATATTTTTAATTTTACAGTAATCAAAAAAGAAGGAATCGGCGGCATTGAAAGTTATGGTAAGATGCGGTTAATTCTCTAGAAAAGGAATTATAATGATCAAAGAAATTGCTAATGCCAAAATTAATCTTTCTTTAAATGTCATTGGAAAAAGGACAGATGGATTTCATAATCTGGAATCGATTATGCTGCCTTTAGATTTTTATGATGAATTAGTATTTGAAGAAAGTGAAGAAGATGTCGTTTTAGGCTGTTCAATTGCGGACAATATTATTATTAAAGCAATCAAATTATTTAAAGAGCATTTTAATATTCAGGATAAATATGTAAAGATTACTTTAGATAAAAAAATATTTATCGCAGCTGGATTAGCTGGTGGTTCGGCAGACGCTGCCGCAACTTTGAAGGGTTTAAACAGACTTTGGCATGTTAATGCTAGTCAAAAGGATTTATTAAAACTTTCTGAACATCTCGGCTCTGATGTTCCTTTTACGCTTTTGAACAAAGTGTCGATTGCTAGAGGCCGCGGCGAATTATTAACACCGATTTATTCTAATTTAGAGTGTTACTGCTTATTAATCAATCCTAGATTTAAAGTTTCAACGCCAGATGTTTTTAAAGAATTTAAAATAGTTGATTCATCGACTAATGATAATCTGAAAAAAATTACAGAAGGGCTTATTAATAATGATTTAGAGCTCATTAATAATTATATTTTTAATGATTTAGAAGCCGCAACCTTTAGATTATATCCCGATTTAAAAAGAATCAAACAAGAAATAGAGACAAAAACAAAGCTTAAAATAATGATGTCCGGTTCTGGACCAACCTTATTTATTTTAAATAAAAATAGTAAATTGTTAGAAAATATTGCGAATGTTTTTAATAAATCCTATGATGTAATTATCAAGAAAGTTAAAAATAACTAAAATTGTATTGAAAACGCTTTTAATTTGTGGTATAATTATGTCACAATATAAGGAGCAGACTATGAAAATTACAGATATTAGAATAAAAAAGGTTGAAGATAAAAATCGTTTAAAAGCTGTAGTTGCGATAACGATTGATAACAGTTTCGTTATTCATGAATTGCGCTTAATTGAAGGCGATAAAGGTCTTTTTTTAGCAATGCCTTCAAGAAAACTAGCTGATGGCAGTTTTAGAGATATTGCTCATCCAATTAATATTGAAACAAGAGAACTACTTGAAAAATTAATTATTGAGGCTTATCAAGCACTTTAAGTTTTTTAAAATTAAAAAAAAGCGGATTTTTATAGACCGCTTTTATCTTTGTATTTAAAAAATTATTCATAAAATAAAAAAATTAGTTGACATTTGAAAAAAATTATCATAAAATATTCTGTAGATAAAATCACTCGGTAGGTGAGGCTACTGAAAGGATATGGGTTGCTGCCGCAAAATAGTGGAGACACTATGAGCAGGTTAACAGTCTAGGTCGAATACAAGGCCTAGAATAATGCAAACTTCACTGCCTTTCAAAGCTAAAGCTTGAAACGATGATCATAAGAGATAATTTTTTTTGTTTTTGTCCCTTGTCATTGTTTTGGCGAGGGCTTTTATTTTTGTTTAATTTATAAAAGGAGGCAAAGGAATGGATCCCGATGGGAGTCGAGGTAAAAGCGTAATAAATTCAGTTTTCCAGCAAATAATAACTTTAATCCCTCTAAGAAGCTATTCTTTTGCATAAAAAATTGAGTAAATACGCCTAAAGCCTTAGATAAGGCATAAAAATTTAGGAGGAAAAATAATGAATAACGAAATCAAAAAAAGACAAATTTTAGATAGTCTTGAAAACAAAGATATGGATGCTTTGAAACAAATTTTAAATCAAACATCAGAAGGAGATATTTTAACTGTAATGGTGGAATTACCTCTTTATGATCAGGCAATTGTTTTTCGCTTATTAACAAAGGACAAGGCTTTGCTTGTCTTTGAATTATTAGATACTAGCTCTCAAAAACAACTTATTCAGTCGTTTACAGAAGATAAAGCACGTGAACTTTTTGAAGGACTTTCGCCCGATGATAGAGTAAGTTTACTTGATGAACTACCAGCATCAGTTGCCAAAAAAATGATTTTCGAGCTTTCGAGTGCTGAACGTCAAATGACTAACTTATTACTTGGTTATGAAGCAGAGACTGCAGGAAGAAGAATGACACCAGAGTTTGTTACACTTTCAAGAAACATGAAAGTATCAGAAGCACTAGAAAAAATTAAAAGACAGGCATCAGAAAAAGAAACAATCTACACCTTATTTATAACGAATGAGACTAAGGTTTTAGAAGGAATAACTTCCTTACAAAAATTAGTGCTTGCGGATTCAAATGCCAAAGTTGAAAGCATTATGCGCGAGACTTTTGCTAAAGTTACTACCGATACTGATCAAGAGGAAGTCGCCATGCTTTTAAAGAAACGTGACTTACTGGCTGTTCCAGTTGTTGACAAAGAAAATCGCATAGTTGGGATAATTACTGTTGATGATGCGATGGATATTTTAGAAGACGAAGCAACGGAGGATATCTTGAATAAAGCTGGTCTTGCTAAAGGAAGAGGCGAAGGTAACCGCAGTGAAGCAATGATCAGAGGTTCAATGTTAGCTGTTTGGAAAGTTCGTTTACCATTTTTAATGATTACCCTTGTTGGTGGATTAATCGCCGGCATGGTTATTGGTGTATTTGAAGAAACACTAGAGGCCATTATTATTGCGGCTATGTTTATTCCTGTTGTAATGGACATGGGCGGTAATGTTGGTATTCAGTCATCAACGATTTTCTTAAGAGGGGCATTACTTGGCCATGTTAAGCAAAATGGCATGAAAAAACTGATACTTCGTGAAACTTTATTGGGTTTAAGTATGGGAATTGTTGTTGGAACAGTTTGTGGACTCGTAGCTTTTGGCTTTTCGGCGATTGGCTTTATGGGAGAAGAAATTTATTTATACCAAAGCGCACTATTAGGAGTTTCCGTCGGATTATCCTTAGTATTAGTTATGACATTTTCGGCTTTTTTAGGATTTATTGTGCCTTTAGTCTTAATGAAGTTTGATATTGATCAGGCAGCTGCTACTGATCCAATTATAACAGGCATTAAAGACATTACCGGCTTACTTATTTATTTTGGATTGATTGCGCTATTCCTTAGCCAGTTATTATATTAGAATTTATATGCGAACCTTAGTCAAAGAACTTTGGTTCGCTTTTCTTTGCAATAAAAAAAGGACCAAAAGTCCTCTTTAAAATTATCCTGTTTCTGAATCTTCTGTTTGTTTCTTTGGTTCCGGTAAGATTGTCCTACGAAAGAATTTATGACTATATTCAATTGTTGGGCCTAATAAGACAAAAGCAATTATTACGCCAACGCCAAGTGCTCCACCAATTAATAGAGCTAAAAGCAGATAACAAGCATCTAAAATATAACGTGTTTTCTTAATTGAAAAATTAGTTTTCTTAGATAGCCAAATCATTATTCCTTCAAAAGGAGGAAGACCGTAATTTAAAGAAATAAAGATACCTACACCAATTCCAATGGATAAAGCGCCAATTAAAGAGAATAAAACTCTTAGCACAATATGTTCGGGAAAAACAAAAATGTTTGCGTAAAGATTAATGATAGGTCCAACACCGAAAACAACTAAAAAAGTCATTATGCCGATTCTTCGTTTATCTAAAACTATCAGTAAAATAAAATATGCGGCATTGTGGATTAAGAAAGCAGTGCCGAACTCAACACCAAGCTGCCTGCTTAAAGCTTCATTGAATAGATATATTGGATCGCCACCGAGTCTGGAAAAGACAAAGAAATTTGAACCAATCGCTAATAAGTTCGCCCCAAGTAACATCATTAACACTGGAACGAGGTGTTTTTTAAACATTATCCTAATTTTGGCAAACTTGCGGCCGCAATAGATTGACCGACGCGTCTGTTCATTTCGTCAGGCATATGAATTTTAATATGTTTTAAATGCGGGTAGGAGTTATTAATTACTTCATTGGCTTTTTCAACGATTAGGTTTCCGCCAATTCCGGAAGTTACCCGACCAAGTAATAACATATTGTCAATTTCATAAAACAAGCCATAAAAGGCGATAGCATAACCCAAGTAATAACCAATAGTCGAAAATATTTCTAAAGCTTCAGGATGATTTTCTTCGGAAAGTTTCTGAACTATTTTAAGCTTTTGAGCAGGAGTTAGTTTTTCGTCAATAACAATACTTGTATTTTTAGCTAATTTGATTACCGAATCCTGAGAAAAGTATTTAACGCCACAACCATAATCTCCTGACCACTCATCAACCATTGCATCTTTATGATAGTCAACAGGAACAAAAGCTAATTCATTAAGCCAACCTAGAATATTACCATTTTTATCAATATATCCGGCAGCTTCGCTAGTTCCCATTGCAATACCTAAAATATTATCAGCCTTTAAATCCATTGATCCAGCCAGGGCGGTTACATCACCATCGTTAGCAACTTCAAGTGGAACATCACCAAATAACTCTTTAACAATATCAACGTACATGTTTTTAACTTTTTCTTTAAAAGCCTTCTCGGGAACCTCAATGAAAAGAGAAGCAGCCATAACTTTATTGTTTACATAAATACCTGCACTAGAAATACCAACTGCATCAACACTAGGCATTTTTTCCGCAGCCTTTTTCATAACGTTTTTAATTATCTCATAATGATAATTAGGATCACTGTTTACTTTAGGCAGCCAAACAATTTCTTCAGAAAAAATCGCTTCACCATTTATAACCGCTGATATTTTAACATCAGAACCACCAGCATCAAAACCAATGCGATTTCCATTTAGGTTACGTCCGACTTTTACGCTATTGTCTTTTCTTTTTGGAAAACTTTTTTGATCGCAAAGCACAACTTCAAAAGTTTGTTCGTAGACTTTTTCCATAAAGCCGACATCAAATTTTCTAAGACCATTTTTAGAAAACATTTTTTTAAGTTCAATAAATAATTCTTCCGGACCAAGAAAGTAAATCTTAAATCCGCCAACTAGCCATAGTAAGGATTTAATCATTCTTTCCAGATAGAAGAGATTATCTTCTTTATTATTTTTAATAATTAATGTCTGATAAATATAAGTAAAACCATCGTTTCTTTCAAGGGCAATCTTAACTTCGCCTCCTGATTGTTTTTGAGCTTTCTTCAAGAAATCTTGAATATATTCGTAAGCTGGTTTAAAATTTGGATCTAGTTTTAAATTTGGTTGCATTATTTTTCCTCTATTTCTGGTTTTTTTATTGTAAAAGTAAATTCAAAAGATTTAGCTTTATTTGGCTTAAGTGAAACCAAATCATCTTTATCCATAAATTGATTATCAGATTCAGTTTTATCTCCATGACCAATCCATGGCTCTAGACAAATAAAAGGCGCATCAACTTTAGTCCAAATGCCTAGACTTGAGAAGTTTTTAAAGTTAAAATCAATTAAGTAATTTTTTGATTCCAATGTGACTTTGCGGGACTTTAAGTTCTTATAAACTAAGGCATCATTTTCATAATCCTGATAAGTTAATGGTAAATAATCTTGGTTTTGGACGATTTTGCTGACTTTAGCAAAATTAAGCGTTCCGTTACTTTCGATAACCGGAAGTTTCATAGTTTCCTTTTTTTCAAAAATAACTGCGTAATCTTGAAATTTATTATTAAATGCCGATGTGCTAAAAGCAGGATGTAATCCTAAATTAAAATACATCATATCAGCGCTTAAATTTTCTACTTTAAGTACTGTAGAAAGATTACGCTTATCTAAAAAGTAAGTAACAGTGAACTTAAACTTGAACGGATACAAAGTAAGCATCTCATCAGGAGAAGTAAAAGAAAAACGTAAGAGATTATTTTTTTGTTCTTCCAATACAAAATCAGCAGTTCTGATTAAACCATGTTTAGGTATTTTATATTCCTGATTATTAATAAAAGTGTAGTCATTTTTTAGTTTTCCGATTATCGGAAAGAGAAAAGGGCTAGTATAGTTCCAATGAGCATCATCGTTTAATAAGAGTTCTTGATTTTTATATTTCAATGATTTTAATTCGGCGCCTTTTGTCTGGACCGTCGCTTCCAGTAAATTGTTTTTCAACCTGTACTGCATTAGTTTCCTCCAAAAATTCTATTTCTTGAATATTATAGCAAATTTTTAGTAAATATGATATAATTATTTGCAGAGAAAGCAGTTAAAAAAAGACTTTACTTAATTGCTTTGTAAAAAAGATTCTAAAGTGTTTAAATTTTAATAGATTATTAAAGATACATCTTAATTGATTAAGATATGCAAAGACGTTAAGGTCATGCAAAAATTTAAGGAGCAAAATATTAAGATATGATTATATTTCTAGAAAGTGTTTGCCGTGATAAAGTTTGGGGAGGCACAAAAATCCGTGAAAAATATAGATTTAGGGGTGCGACAGAAAAGACTGGCGAAGTCACTCTTTTAAGTGGTTTGCCTGGCGTAGAAACTATTATTAAAAATGGTGAATTTAAAGGTAAAAACATAAATGAGCTTTTTCGGGAGCACAAATATCTTTTTGGGGAACTTGAAGGCGATACATTTCCTTTAGTCTGTAAAATTATTAATGCCCAACAAGATCTTTCCCTTCAGGTGCATCCAAATGATAAGCATGCCTATAAACATCACAACTGTGCTGGTAAAGAGGAATGCTGGTATGTTTTAGAAGCTAAAGAGAATAGTAAGATTGTTGTTGGCCATAACGCCCAAACTAAAGAAGAACTTAAAGAAAGAATTCTTAAGCGCGAATGGGAAGAGCTAGTGACAAAAATCGATTTTAAGAGTAAAGATTTTATTTATATTCCAGCTGGTGCTATCCATTCAGTTCCAAAGGATACAATGTTACTGGAATTAGCCCAGGCCTCAGATATAACATATCGGATTCATGATTATGAAAGAGAGCATCCGGAACGACCTTTACATACAAAACAAGCGCTAACTGTCGCCAAAGTTCCTTATGAATATAAAAAGCTCAGTTATGATGACCCATTTCAATTAGTAGATAATGATTATTTTAATGCAAGAATTCTAAATATTGACAAACCAACAATAAAAGAACAAACCGATAATTTTACTTTTGGCTTTGTTCTTAATGGCGAAGGAACAATCAACGATGAAGCGATAAAAGAGGGCGATGTTTTCTTAATTCCTGCTATTAATAGTTTTATATATTATAATGGAAATATGCAGCTACTTTTAGCTTCTAAGTAACAATTAATATTTCTCACTGTGTGTACATAAGATTAATAAGCATATCCAGGGAGAAAGAAAATGTACTTAAACGAACTAGTAAAAGGACAAAAAGCACAAATTATCAGTGTAGCGGTCAAAGATCGCCAGCTTAGACAAAGATTATACGATATGGGACTGACTAAAAAAACTAACGTAGAAATTTGCAAAGTTGCACCTTTAGGAGATCCATTTGTGATTTTCGTGCGTGGCTATGAGTTGTGTTTGCGCAAAAGCGACTGCGAAGCAATCGAGATTAGGCTTTTATGAAAATTGCTTTAGTCGGAAATCCAAATAGCGGAAAAACTTCGGTTTTTAATTGTTTGACAGGGACAAATCAAAAAATTGGCAACTGGCCAGGTGTCACAATTGAAAAAAAGGATGGCTACATAAAAGGTAGTCGTTTTTTGCATGTTATAGATTTACCTGGGATTTATTCAATGAATACAATTTCTAAAGAAGAACATCTGACAAAAAAATTTCTCTTAAACGAGGCATATGATCTTATTATTAATATCATTGATTTAACTAATTTAGAGCGCAGTCTTTATTTGACGACACAATTAATTGAGCTTGAAAAACCAATGATTTTACTCTTAAATATGTGGGATTTGGCTAAAAAAAAGGGCTTAAAAATTGATTATCGGGAAATCCAAAGCGCTTTTGATTGTCAAACGATTCTTTTTTCTGCCCAAACAAAAAAAGGCTTAGAAGAAGTAATGCAATTTTTACAAGAAGCAAATTATCAAAGACCAAGGAAACATAATATATATAACAAAGAATTAGAAATAATTATTAACGCTTTTAAAGGGGATTTAGAATCAAGGCTTTCGATTTTAAACAGAATTGAAAGCCGTAGTGAATATGCACTTAATCAAGCGATTAAGAATCTAGAGAGAAACAAGCAAGATGAGATTGAAAGCATTATTGCTCAAGAGCGTTATGTATTTATCGCTAAGATAAATATTAATAAGGAAAATGTGTCAGCTAAGACGAAATTTAATCTAGACGATATTTTGTTAAATAAATATTTGGCTTTTCCAGTTTTTGGTTTGATTATGTTTTTAGTTTATTATCTTTCACTTCAAGGAATTGGGCGTGGTTCGTCAGTTTTTGTTGGTTATTTTATTGATGGAATAGTGAGGCATAATTTAGAACATTTTTTAGTTAATATCAGTGCTTCACAAGCTTTGATTCGTTTTATAAGCGACGGACTTATTGGCGGTGTTGGAGCTGTATTAAGTTTTTTACCACAGTTAATTGTGATGTTTTTCTTTATCTCGCTTTTAGAATCAAGCGGTTATATGTCTAGAGTAGCTTTTATGCTTGATAAAGTCTTTTGGAAGATTGGATTATCGGGTAAAACAATTATTCCTTTGATTCTGGGGACAGGCTGTAGCGTTCCTGGTATTATGGCAACAAGGATAATTGAAAAGGAAGAAGAGTGTCAATTGACAATTTCGCTCGTTCCTTTTATTCCCTGTAGTGCTAAACTACCGGTTTTTGCTTTATTGATCGGCGCGTTCTTTCCAGATAATATTCTGATTGCGCCTTTACTATATTTTATCGCAATATTCGTTATATTTTTTTCCGGATGGCTTTTACAGAAACTTATTTTTAATAATCAAAGAAGCGACTTTTGCATGGAATTGCCAAATTATAAAGTTCCTAACTTAAACTATATCTTTTATCAGATTTACGAGAATTGCCGTAATTTTTTTGTCAGAGCTGGAACCGTTATTTTTCTAGCATCAGGAATTATTTGGCTTTTGCAACACTTCAGTTTTAGCCTAAGCTATGGACCAGTAGATGAAAGCATATTGGCTTACTCAGGACGCGCTTTATTGCCTTTTTTTCGACTATTTGGTGTTGAGACATGGGAAGTTGCTGTCAGCGTGCTTTCGGGAATAATAGCTAAAGAACAGATTGTCGCATCACTGGAAATACTAAGCGTAGACGTTAATACTAGTTTCACTGCTCTTAGCGCGCTATCTTTTATGGTTTTTGTTTTAGTCGCTTCACCTTGTATATCAGCGCTTAGTACAATGCGCAAAGAATTAAAAAGCTTAAAAAAGACTTTTTGGATTTGTTTATATCAAACAAGTTTGGCATTTTTATTAGCGATATTAATTTTTCAGATTGGTAGTATTATATTATGAGCGATTTGTTGATTATAACGGCATTGTCTATATTAAAACTTAAAGCAGTCTTATTTATATTTAAGAACCGTAACTGCACTTGTAAAGAGAAAACAGTTAGATTGGAAAAAGCAATTAAAAAAATTATTAATAAAAATAAAATTAAGAAGTGATAATAACTTTTCTTATTGGTCATAATAATATTAGGTGATTTTCTTGCGAAAGCTTTATTTATTATTCATGATTATTATATTTTTTTTATATGGTTTTTTCTTGTATCAAGACTTTAGATTGGAAAATGAAAATTCACTTATAAAATATAGCATAGTTTTAACTGTATTAATTATGACTTTAATTTTTTTCCGCAATAAGGTTAATTATCAATATTATTTAGTGGGCTTATTATTTATTGTTGGTGCAGATTACTTTTTATTGTTTTATCGAAATGAAACAGATGTAGCAGTAGGCATTTTTCTCTTTTTAATTGCTCATTTATTTTATCAGCGGCTTTATAACAAAAATGACCGCTTTTTTTGTTTTTATTTAGCATTTATAACTATAATACTAATTTTACCAATTAGTGAGTTATTATTTAGGCTAGGTTTTATTTACGCGTGTACTTTATTAATTAACTTGATATTATCTTTAACTCTATTTATTAAAGATAAGGATTATTCTCATTTTCTAGCGGCTTTAGCTTTTGTTTTTCTAATTATTTGTGATATCTTCATCTTGTATAGCTTTTTTGTTGGGAACTTGAATCAATGGATCTGGTTATTTTATGTGCCATTTTTAATTCTACTTAATCTCTCTGTTATTAAGCCTTTTAAGAAGAAAACTCGTTTTCAGTTTGCATAATTTCCGAAAAATGTTATAATTTATATATGGAAAAAATAATTATTTTTTTTCGGAGGCAATTTATGGCTTATCAGCAGTATATTCTTAGGTTTTCTCTATGAATTGTGAGAAAGCACTAGACTATTTAAAAGGCTTTAGAAGAAATGGCATTAAGCCAGGACTAGAAAGAGTTCAAGAGTTACTTAAACTTCTTGGCAATCCTCAGGATAGCCAGAAATTTATTCATGTTTCCGGAACAAACGGAAAAGGCTCAACATGCTACATGCTTTCAGAAATATTAAAAAGAGCTGGTTATAAGACCGGACTTTTTACTTCTCCACCTCTTCACAAAATCAATGAAATGTTTCATATTGATAAGAATATTGAAGATTATGAGTTTGCGTTAGTTATAAAAGAAATTAGTTATGTAATTGAAGATAACGAATACTTAAAGAATAATTTAACGGAATTCGAACTTTTAACGGTAGCTGCTATTTATTACTTTAAGCAATCTGCTTGTGAATTTGTGCTTTTTGAAACAGGTTTAGGCGGAAGCCTAGATGCGACAAATATCGTTTCGCCACTAATTTCAGTTGTTACAAAAATCAGTTTCGATCATATGGAATATTTAGGGTCTACAATTCAGGAAATTGCTACTGCGGAATCAGGAATTATAAAAGATAATAAGTTAACCGTTCTTGCTGTTCAAAACTTTCCTGAAATTGAAAAGATTATTAAAGACAAAGCATTTTTAAAGAATAATAAGTTATATCAGGCAAGTAGTGAAAAGCTAAAAAATTTTCAAAATTGCTTTTCCTATAAAGGCTTTACTGAGATTAAGCTTGCTTTATTAGGTGAACACCAAATTGAAAATGCTCTAACTGTATTAGAAACAATAACAGCTTTAAAGGATTTAGGTTATAAAATTAATATTTGCCATATTCGAGAGGCTTTAAGTAAAGTATACTGGCCGGGAAGATTAGAAAAAATAAGTCCCAATATTTTTTTAGATGTTTCGCATAATGTCGATGGGGTTAATTGCTTAGTTAATTTTTTTAAGAAGAGCTATCCAGAACAAAAAATAACTTTTGTTTTCGGAGTGTTAAAGGATAAGCAATATCGTAAAATGATTGAGCTTTTTGCGCCAATCGCTAAAAGTATTTATGCAGTAAAGCCAGAAAGCGAAAGAGCGCTAGATCCCTTTTGGCTTTCAATGGTTTTAGGTGAATATGGAATTACGGCTAAAATTCCTAGAAACATTCAAGAAGCGCTAGATTTAGCTTTAAGTGAAATTTCATCAAACGATATTCTTTGTATCTTTGGTTCTTTTTATCTTGTAGGACCGACTCGTGAAATTTTAAGGAGGACTTTAGTATGATCGATAAAAATAGAGTTGTTAAAGCAATTGAAGAGCTAATTTTAGCTATTGGCGAGGACCCGAAACGAGATGGTCTTAAAAGAACACCGATTAGAGTCGCAGAACTTTATGCTGAGATATTTAGCGGCAATTCAGATAGCCTTGATAATATTAAAGCTTTTCAGGAAGAAAAGTGTAATGAGTTGATTGTTATTAATAATATTCCTTTATATTCAGTTTGTGAACATCATCTTTTGCCTTTTTTTGGTAAGATGCATGTTGCTTTTGTAGCAAAAGATAATAAAATACTCGGTTTAGGTCAAATAACCAGAATAGTTAATTCTTTAGCGAAGAAATTGCAAATTCAAGAAAGATTAACAGATGAAGTAGCCACTATAGTTTATGAGAAAACAGAAAGCCATGGAGTTTTAGTAATAGCAGAAGCTGAGCATCTTTGTATGACAATGCGTGGTGAGAAAACAGCAGGTACAAAAGTGAAAACTATTTCTGCGAAAGGAAATATGGAAGAAGATAAATCTAAGCGGCTAGAAGCTATTTATCTGATGACAGGAACAAAAGCGGAGGATTAATATGAAAATTGGCAAACAAAACTTTGCGTTTAATCGAACTTTCATTATGGGGATTTTAAATATCACACCAGACTCTTTTTTTTCTAATAGTCGTGTGATTCCGATAGAGGCTCTTGCGGCCGCTAAAAAAATGATCGAAGAAGGCGCAGATATCATTGATATTGGCGGTGAATCAACACGCCCAGGATTTGAAGCAATAAGCGTTGAAGAGGAATTAAAAAGAATTGTTCCGGCTTTAATAGAACTGAAAAATAATGTAGACACGCCGATTTCTATTGATACTTATAAAGCTTCTGTCGCAGAAAAAGTAATTATCGAAGGAGCGGATCTAATCAATGACATTTGGGGATTAAAGGAAGACCCCAAAATGGCAGAAGTAATTTCTAGATATGGAGTTAGTTGCTGTTTAATGCACAACCGGAAGGTTGCGAAGTATAGAAACTTAATCGAAGATATTATTATGGATTTAAAAGAAAGTATTAAGATTGCTTTAAATGCCGGAATCAAGAAAGATAAAATAATTCTTGATCCAGGAATTGGTTTTGCGAAAAGTTATGAAGAGAATCTAATTGTATTAAGAAACCTTAAACGTTTTAAAGAACTTGGCTTTCCGCTTTTATTAGGAACATCTAGAAAATCAGTAATTGGACTTACTTTAGATTTGCCAGTGGAAGAAAGACTTTCCGGCACACTAGCCACAACGACACTAGCGATTAGTGCAGGTTTTGATTTTGTTAGAGTTCATGATGTTAAAGAAAACAAAAGAACCGCGCAAATGGCGGATAAGATTTGCCGATAAGAAAGGGATTTAAAGTGGATAATATTTATATTAAAGATCTGGAAATATTTGCGTATCATGGCGTTTTTGATAATGAAAAACTAAATGGTCAATTTTTTTTGATATCAGTAAAATTTTATCTGTCTCTTCAAAAGGCGGGTATTTCTGATAATTTAGATGATACTTTTAATTATGCAGAGTTAATTCAGGAACTTGAAAATAAGTTCACAGAGAAAAAGTATAATCTTTTAGAAGCGTGTGCAGAAGAATTGGCAAAACATTTTTTATGCAAGTATTCTAAGTGTCAGAAAATTAAGATTTCGATTAGGAAAAAAAATGTACCAATTACGCAAAAGGTGAAAGAATTAGGAATTTCTATTACAAGATCAAAGCATCTTGTTTATCTTGGTTTAGGCTCTAATCTTGGCAATAAAGAAGATAATCTTAAAAGAGCTATTAAAGCATTAGAGAGTTTAGCTGAAGTAGAGAAAATATCATCGTTTTATATTACAGAGCCAGTTGGTTATAAAGAACAGGATAACTTCTTAAATGCAGCTGTTAAAATTAAAACATTATTAAATCCTTATGATTTGTTAGAACAAATTATGAGAATAGAAAAAAGTCTTAAAAGAGAACGTACAATAAAATGGGGACCAAGAACAATTGATATCGATATTTTGTTTTATGATAACTTAGTAATGAATGAAGATTTCTTAACTATTCCTCATAAGGAAAGCCATAAACGTTTATTTGTTTTAGATCCTTTAAGTGAGATTGGGGGGAACTTAATACATCCTACCTTGGGATTAAGTATTTTAGAGCTCCGTAAAAAACTAAAGAATGAAGAATAATAAATGGCTTACTGAAGCTGAAAAAGAAAAGATTAATGAATATTTTGATAGTTTTGCTTCTACGATCTTTAAACAACTAGAAACATATGTGAATAAATGGGAATTATCAAATGTTAGCTTAATCGATTATTTCTCGGTATCTTGTTTGTTTTATTGCCTTTCTGAAAAATATGGCGAAGTAGTTTTAAAGATTGTACCAAATAAATTTGAAGTTAAAACAGAAATAAACACTTTATTAATTTATCAAAATAAGTGTTTTGTCAAAATTTATGATTATGATTTAGAAGCTGGTGTAATGTTGCTAGAAAGAATCGTGCCAGGCACTGGATTGCGAAATCTTTCGTTAGAAAGAAGAATAGAAATCTTTTGCCAAATATTTAAAGATTTACATATTAAAACTTTAGAGAATGTTGAGTTTCCGTATTATCAAAATTGGATTACAAACATGCTCAAGTTTTTAAAGGAACAAAATGAATATTCTAGATTTTATTTTATGTTACTTAAAGCAAACGAATTTTATCTGGAACTTAAAAAAACTTATCCAGAAAATAGATTACTACATGGTGATTTACATCATGATAATATTTTACTTGGGGCGAACGATAATTATAAAGTTATTGATCCGAAAGGCGTAATTGCCAATCCGATATTTGATATTGGCCGATTTATTCATAATGAGCTGACTGAAGAAAGTAGTATTCAAAAAATTGAATTCATAATCAAAATTATTAGCAAAGAATTAACAGTGCCGATTGTAGTTCTTAATAAGTTACTATATATTGATGTTGTCTTAGGTAATTGTTGGAATATTGAAGATGGTAAAGAAATCGACTACTATGCAATAGAAATGATAGAAGCTTTAATAATATAATTTTTTAATGGTAAAATAGTTGCATATTTATAAACTAGGTTAGAGCCGTCCAATTCAAGGAGGGCTTTTTTAGTAAAAAAAGAACTGACTCTAGGCGCAAAGTCTTTTTGATTATTACATAATCATTTCTTTGCGTTATCCATTCAAGTCAGTTCTTATGCAATCATATTTTTTTAGTTTGCAGAAATTATCAGACAAACTTTCAATTAAATTATATTAATAATTTTTATTGATTAATGATTGCAAGATTATTATATGAATTATAACTATTGTTATTTATGCTTTTTGGCTTATACACAACATTTTCACGACTAAGATTATTAATAAAAACAAAAGAACTGACTCTAGGAGCAAAATCATTTTAGACTAATACTAGTCTTTTTGGCTATTGCCAAATTTTGCTTTAATCCATTCAAGTCAGTTCTTGTGCAATCATATTTTTTTGGTTTGCAGA
>Ga0123352_10002079_pt1 | contig 27579 bp, 29 predicted proteins | sample TergutLab28metaG_FD_89700 | JGI IMG/M metagenome (GOLD analysis project Ga0123352, IMG submission 89700) | Labiotermes labralis P1 segment gut microbial communities from Petit-Saut dam, French Guiana - Lab288 P1 | ecosystem: Host-associated > Arthropoda: Insects > Digestive system > Gut ... | reverse complement strand
TTCGTTTTTTGTCCTATCCAGAGAACTATATCACTTTTCGTCCGTTTTCCTATCAAAAACCGTCAAGTATGTCTTCTACCTGCCTAGCTATTGGCTAGGACATTATTATACTAGGAGTGTTTTATTATGCTTAAACAACTACGGAAAATGGTATGTGCTGCCAACAAGCGGTTTTCACATTTTGGCCTTAAGGCATCCACTTGGGGCACTGTTAGCGGAATTGAGCGGGAGCGGGGTCTTGTGGTTATTAAACCTGCCGACGTGTCTAATAAAGAACTAACCCATGATGATATGATTATTGTAGACTTAGATGGGCAAATAGTAGAAGGCGTTGGCGAACTACCATGCGACATTGCAACTCATTTGCGCTTATACGAGGCTTTCAGCTATGCGGGTGGCATTGCAAACACTCGTTCCTCATGGGCAGTTGTTACCGCTCAGGCAGGGCTGTCTATTCCAGCATATAGCACGTCTCATATTGAACTCTTTAAAGGTGATATCCCATGTACGCGCACTCTTTCGGATGAAGAAATTTACGCAGGGTACGAGCGTAACGTAGGCAATGTCATAGTTGAAACATTTGCAAATCTGGACTACATGGCTATTCCAGGCGTGCTGGTAAAAAATCATGCTCCGTTCGCGTGGGGCGTAGGTTCAATGCAAGCGGTACAGAATGTTGCCGCAATAGAAAGCCTGGCAAAAATGGCGTATCGCACTCGTGTTATTGGCAAGGTACACGGTGTTTATGCCGAGCCTGTTTCGCAGGCATTGATTCACATAAAATCGCAACAGGGACAATAAGGGTGGGACAAATGGTAAAATACGATATTCAAAATGTAGATGTGTTCTATGGCAAAGAGCAGGCGTTAAAAAATGTGTCTTTGCAAGTAGAAAGCAATGAAATTACAGCATTTATAGGGCCGTCTGGCTGTGGGAAAAGTACATTAATAAAATCCCTAAACCGCATGAACGACCTGATAGAAAGTTGTCGTGTAAGCGGTCGTATTGCCCTTGATGGCACCAGTATTTACGACCTTGACGTAAACCATTTGCGCAAGCGTGTTGGCATGGTGTTCCAAAAGCCCAACCCCTTTCCAATGAGTATTTTTGACAACATTGCTTTTGGCCCAAGAACCCATGGGATAAAATCCAAAAGTCGTTTAAATGACATTGTTGAGAAAGCGTTAAAAGATGCCGCCCTGTGGGACGAAGTCGGCGACAGACTTAATAAATCTGCCCTTGGTCTTTCTGGCGGACAGCAGCAGAGACTATGTATTGCACGAGCCCTTGCGGTTGAGCCTGAAGTGCTTCTTATGGATGAACCCACATCCGCTTTAGACCCTATCTCCACAAGCAAGGTGGAGGAGTTGGCTATGGAACTATCCGAGCGTTATACAATTATAATTGTTACGCATAACATGCAACAGGCAACTCGTATCAGTGATAAAACAGCCTTTTTCTTGCTGGGTGAAGTAATTGAATTTGGGACTACTGACCAACTTTTTAGCAACCCCAAAAACAAAAAAACAGAAGAATATATAACCGGTAGATTTGGATAGGAGCTAACAACATGCGCAAAAGGTTTGAGGACCAGCTAAACGAACTAGGTAGGCAAATAAATAAAATGAGCGAATATTTAGACGAGGCTCTTACAATGACAGTGGAGGCTCTTGTTTCTAAAGATGTAAAGTTGGCGGAAAAAACTATTCTGTTGGACCTTACCATTGACGAAATAGAAAAGGATATTGAAACCCTTTGCCTGCGACTTTTGATGCAACAGCAACCAGTGGCAAGCGACTTGCGCTTTATTTCGTCGGCACTAAAAATAATTACTGACATGGAGCGCATTGGCGACCATGCGGCAGATATTTCGGAAAATATTATCTACATGGCAAAAGAAGACTACACTCCCCACATAGCCGACTTGTTAAAAATGGCGGAAGCCGCTTCCAAAATGACGAAGGACAGCACAAGGGCATTTGTGCAAAAAAACCTTGAACTTGCGCGGGAAGTTTTAACCAAAGACGACGAAGTAGATGCTATTTACATGAAAGTTAAGCTGGACCTTATTAAGAAAATGCAGCAAGATACACCATTTGACGAGCAAGCACTCGACCTTATGATGATTGCAAAGTATCTGGAACGCATAGGCGACCATGCCGAAAATATTGCGGAGTGGGTGGAGTTTGCAATAACTGGGGTTCATAGGCACAAAAGCTGATTACTAATTTCATATAAAAGAATGCTCTTGCTAATGTGCCCTGCAAGGGCATTTTTTACTTTACATGAATTTTACACAAATTAACACAAATTTTACACAGTCTTGATTTTGACTTTACATATAACGGTTACACTGCACTCACGATAAAAAACGAGGAGGAGTTGCAGTGTATCGGTTACTTAAAATAATATTTTTTTCGATTACCGCTTTAAGCATGGTAGTGATGGTTTGGTTTGGCTTTACTACCGATATCAATCTGGGACGCAACCCTCTTAGGGGTACAGATTTCCCCCGCGGGCGTGTGGTTAGCGTTATTACAGACCAAACTACCCACGACAGTGCAATGCGTGGCGGTATGCAATTACTAGCGGTAGAAATTCTGTCAGGCACCCATAGGGGCAGAACCGTTGAAGTACGAAACATATTATTCATCGACGCACCCATTAACCCGCAAATAGGACAAACTGTTATTGTGCATTTTGACGACCATGGCGACGGCAACTACACGGCCAGCATTCACAGTTATGCACGAGAGTCAGCAATATATGTAATTGCGGTATTGTTTCTTGTTTTGATAGTGGCCGTAGGTGGCAAAGCAGGGTTGAGTTCCGTATATGGTTTGATATTTACCTTTGTAACGCTGTTATTTTTTCTTGTTCCGTCCATTGTGCGGGGCGGCTCACCTGCATTTTTAACAATTGTTTCTGCAATTTTAATAACGGCGGTTTCGTTAACTTCGATTATGGGCTTCAAGAAAAAAACATGGGTTAGCATCGTCGGAACAATAATTGGAGTCGCATTCTATTGCCTGTTTTACGTCATCATCGCCAGAGTACTTAGAATTACCGGTTTTAACATACCGGAAATGAACCAGCTTATTGGGCTAAGCTTTACGCCAGTTTCAAACCTTACAGAGCTTTTGTTTTGTGGCATTTTGATAGCATCCCTTGGTGCTGTAATGGACACATCGGTTTCGGTAGCGTCTACCACTGCAGAACTTGCTAACGGTAAGATTACATTCAAGCCCCTGTGGAAATCCAGCATGAGAATGGCACGGGACTGTGTCGGCTCTTCCGCAAACACTCTAATTCTAGCTTTCACAGGAACATTTTTTGTGACTCTCATCATGTTTCAAGCAATTGACTTCAACTACACAATGCTTATTAACCGCATAGACATTGCGGTTGAAATATTGCGGGCAATTTCAGCCTCGGCAGGAATGATACTTTGTGCACCAGCGACCGCTTTGCTTGGGTCGTATGTATATGCAAATAAAAAATTAAATCTCAAAGGAGAAGAAACAAAATGACAAAAAGACCAAGCCGTTTCAAAAAAGTAACAGCACTGGTTTTAGCGGCAACAATGGCACTAGCAGCTGTGCCAACATTCGTCACAACACAAGTGGGAACAGCAAATGCAGCTGTAGTATCAGCGGCAGGTAACCGGTTAAGCGGCCCATATCAACACTCCCTTGATATGGCTTCTGCAAATTACAGAAACCTTAACTTAACACCAGGTACAACCGTTGACGAAATGCGCTTTACATGGCATTCTCGCTCACAGACGGCAACCTTTTCCCTTTTCACAGACGCGGCAGGCAGAAATGCAGTGAGTTTTACACCCGGCGTAAACTTTGTAATTGATTCCCGCCCACTAGGCAGCGGCACAGTTTCTGTAGGTTCAGGTGCCGACGATACCGACTCTTGGGCAGATGGTACACAAACCCGCGCGATAGGCTTGGGCGGCGGCAACGCCGTGGGCATGACACATGACTACCAATGGTTTAACGAAGCAACTGCTGGCGTGTACTGGGTGCATCAAGTTATTATAACAGGTCTTGACCCTGCTACAAATTACTGGTACCGCATTTCTGGTAATATCCCGTCAGGGCAAGCGGGCGCAGGTTCTTTCAGGTCAGAGCTTAAGCCTTTCTTTACAGGCCCTGATACAAACAGTGGCTTTACATTTACAGCAGGCGGCGACCCGCAGCTTGGTATCTTCTTTAGTAATACGGCTGCAACAGCAGGCATAGGCCAAAAAAGCCATGTAGACGACTTCTACGGCTGGACAAACGCCGTAGCGGAAATGGTTCGCTATACAGACCGTCGTTTTGGGGGCGACCACCGTCCAGGGTTCTTTATTCCCGTTGGCGACCTTCACGACACCAATGACAACAGAATGAGACGTTCGCAATTCATGCACGATATGTTCTTTGCACCAACAGAATTTCACAGCTTGCCCATACTCCCCGTTATAGGAAACCACGAAACAACAACAAACGGGCAACTTTTCCACCAGCATTTTAACATGCCTTGGAGAAACACAAATTCTAACCCAGATGCGGTTATGAGCAGCGCGTCCGCAGTATTGGCAGAGTTTGTTGCTCAAAACCCTAACACGTCTGGCCTTGCTCGTATTCGCCCTCATGGTGCGGTAGATGGTGTGACCCCCAATACTGGGAACCACGGCATGTCAAGGGAAAGTGCCATTGTATTGCGTGACGCAGGTGTATCCCCATGGCAGTTTGACTACTATGTAATTTACGGCAACATGCTTCTAATCGCACTGGACAGCAACAGCAGAGCCTGGCAAGGCGGCCGTCTTGAATGGGTTAACCGTGTTGTAGCCACATACGAAAATGATGTGGACTGGGTTGTTGCCACCTTCCACCACCCACCATACTCTGTATTTAGGGCAAGTAACATGGGCGAGAAAATCCCAATTATCACGCAATGGATTCCCGAACTTGAAAGGCTTGGCGTTGACGTTGTACTAAACGGACACTGTCACGTTTTCTCAAGAACCCACCAAATGTATCAAAATCAGCCGATACTTTCACAGCAGTGGGTTCAGCCAAGAACCAATCAAGTTGTAAGAAGCACAACCCCTACAAGCGTCGTTTACGACGCAACAGGAATTGTATATATTGCGTTGAACTCTATGAGCGGAAGTGGCTACAGAAACGTACGTCATATGGGCGGTCGTAACTATATCTCTGCCTATAACCAAAACTTCCGACGTAACTTCTCTGTTATGGACGTAACACCTTACTCTTTCGCAATTCACACTTATCAGGTTAATGACGACGGCGTTTCTGTTGCTTTGGTAGATACCTATACCTTAGTTAGAGCCGGTAATTTAGAAAACGCAATTGCCGCCGACCCATGGGGCCTTCGCCAAATTTGCTCTACAACCCATGAGCCTGCGGGCTCTTCACGTCCGACAGATATTATTGGCGTAGAAATGCTTCCAACCATTACAAGTCTTGTCCCCGAAGGTGCGGAAAACATGAATGCTGCTGCTCTTGCAACAGCTCTTGGCTTGCCAACACAGGCACATGTTAGGCTTGAGACAAGCAACAACCAACACGAAGAAGATGCTTTTGGCATACTTGGCGCACGCGCCCTTCGTGACGTTCCAAACGTATATTCAACTTTTGTAAGGCCTGTTTGGGTCGATGTACAGTGGGATTTGCGCGAAGTAATTGCGGCCATTAATAGTGGCGACGCCGATGGCGTATTTGAACTCACAGGCACACTGTTGACAAGAAACAATGTTGCGGCCGGGTTCTTGTACACAACAAATCCACTACCGCCAATTGTTACCGACGTCGACCACCCACATGTTGGTAGAAGAGTTAACTTCCAAGGCAACCCGGATAATATAATGTTTTGGAGAAATGGCAACCTTAGGGCCAATAGAAACACGGCGGCTGTAACCCTTCGCCTTGGCAATGCGCCTCTTGAGCTTGTAAATGGTGGCTTTAGAGTAGCGGAACTTGCAAGAACCACATATCACTATGCATATCAACCATTTACATTTGACGGCGAAACCGTAACATGGCAAGCAGACAGGCTGGAAGGTGCCTTCAACCGTAATATATTCTCTAACTGGCCAACAGTACGCTCTTTTACAGGCTTTGGCGAACTTAGGGGAGGCTATCATCGTGTGCCTATGCTTGAAACCGGCGCACCGCCAACTGTTCCGCCACCGGGGCTTCAAATTAAGTCAGCCGGTATAGAAGTTGTCGGAAACACACCGCCAACAAACCATCAGCACACTGCTGCAGGCCTTGCCTTCCCCGACGCACCAAACGTACCTTTCCACTATTTTGCAACGGTGTTCTATTTGCCGGAAGACTTTAGCCCGGCAAATGTAACCGAAGTTTTGGGTACACACATTATTGACAACAGTATGATTATGTTTATAAACGGCGTGGAAATTTATCGCTACAACACCCACCGCATAGGTGGCAGTGTAATAATTGGCGCACCATTTGGCCTTGCCTATAGTGAAGCGGGTGACGATTTGCTTGCAACAACACGGGGTTTTGACCAATATATAGGCGCAAACTCTAACGCGCGTACTCGTACCTTTGATATTAACTCCGACTTCAACGGCAGAAGCACCGGTTATATGTTGGAAGGAAATGAAAACGTACTTGCTCATCATGCTGCAAGCCGCTCCAACATGTTGGCTGCCTTGCGCCCGGGCGAAAATATTCTGACAGTTATCGTAGGCGATAAAGCAGAAAATTCTACCGCAATGTGGTTTGATTTGGGCTTAACTATTTACTACTTGCCATAACTTTTTTGAAATGAAAAACGAGATGCTGTAGTTTATCCTGTAGCATCTCGTTTTCGATTTCTGCACATACTTGTTCAACATCAATCCTAATTTGCGCCTCTGCGTTTCATTACCATTTCATGTTATAATTCTATCACATGTTTTAAGGATATGTGGATTGTTGGCAAAAAGAAAGAGGATTTTTATGCAGATTGCAATTATAGCTAATGGCGATGTTGGTAATTATGCCGCCACGAAAAAAAAGCTACAATGTGCAGACCATATTGTAGCTTGTGACGGTGGGCTTCGTCATGCCGAAATAATGAGTGTATGGCCGGATGCAATAATCGGAGACCTGGATTCTGCCCCGTCTAACTATCTATCAGCCTGCAAATTAAGGGGTATCCCACTCCATACTTACCCAACCGAAAAAGATGATACAGATTTTGCTTTAGCAATGACCTATGCTCTAGCTATGTCTGCGTCGTCAATCATTATTTTTGGTGCGTTAGGTGGTCGCATAGACCACACTGTCGCTAATTTTCATGTGTTAGCTATGGCCCAAAAGATACCTGCTGAAATTTGGGACGTGAATACAAGCGTGCAGATAGTTTTCGATAGGCTTTGCTTACAACAAGAAGATTACAAAACTATATCGCTTATTCCTTTATCTACAGAAGTTGCTGGTATTAAAACGCAAGGACTTGTCTATCCACTTAGCGGTGAAACTTTGCGCCTAGGCGAAGTACGTGGGGTAAGCAATTGTTTTAACAAAAACGAGGCATGCATAGTGATTAAGAGCGGTGTATTGTTAGCTATCCGTAGCAAATGAAAGGCAATAGCCGACTAATTTGATGGGGTATAGGCCAAACAATTAAGCCACCTTTAGCCGCTTATCCTCTTGTGCGGATTCCAGCATACCAAAAATCACTTCCATGTCGCCCAATGCCTTTTCTGGTGTGGAGATGATTTCTTTTTTATTGCGAATGGCATCGTAAAAATTGTTAAGCTCGCCCGCGTAGCCAGTTTTGGATGTGAAGGGGATTGCCTCGTACTGTCCGTCTTTTGTGGATACATTTACATGACCGCAGTCCTTGTTTTCTAAATAAATTTCGCCATTGGTACCAAAAATGCGAAGCCCCACGGCCGGGTGCTGCGTTTCTTTTCCTATAATAAAAAAGCTGTAGTGTCCCGCGACGTGGTTATCAAAAGTAAGCATGGCATGAAGTGCGGAATATGGCGCAAAATCTACTTCCGCAGGGCGGCCAACTGCATACAAAGTACGTACACCGCCAAACAAGAACCTGTGACAGGCCGCGTGATGCACGCCAGAGTCCAAAAATACGCCGCCCTTAAAGTCCGCATCCTTGCGCCAGTGGGTGGACGCAAAATTGGTTTCGTCGCTCAATGGGGCTCTGCCCCAAACCCCGCCGCTACAGCGGGAATGAATCCCGCTTCCGCTTCCTCGCTATGCTGCGGGGCGCTTGTCAGCGCTTTAATATTTTGTGACGATATGGTTTGCAGAAAAATAAATATTATGCGCTGTTTTTGCAATTTATTTGCTTACAACCGGCATCCAAATCTCCCATTTGTAATCCATAGAACTGGCATCGCCATCCGGGAAAACTTCCATGCTTGGGGCGTTTTCATCCCGTTTATACCGGCTTGCGGGGAACCATTCGATTAATATTCGCGCCCAAGCTTCTTGTACATATGGCACACTAGAAGGGGATGTGATTGTAAACACAGCCCATGTAGCAGCTGGGATGGTTTTTAACGACATACCATCTGGCATTTCCCCTTTATATTCCGCGCCAATAATAGCATTTGGCTCGCCGTCGGTTGTCTTAAAGTCATACGCCCCAACTTGCCACAGCGGCGCAGTGTAGTAGCTTGGGGCATCATTATTCCATAGACGCTGGTTGTAATTGTCCATGAAGTCGCGCCACAAAGAAGGCAGGGTGTCATCACAATTTGGCCTGCAATCCATGTTCTCGCACCCTATTAGCCCCATAATTTGAAAACGGTCTCGCTTTTCGATTCTAAATTCCATTTCGTTCACTCCTTTTATAGTTAGTACGAATGAAATTGGCGGATAGGTTTTTAGCGATACGCCTGTTTTGCGGGCATCGCTTGGTGTTGTGCCATGAAGCTCTTTAAACGCCTTTGCGAACGAAGTTGGGGATTCGTAGCGGTATTTCAAAGCAATGTCGATTATTTTGTCACTCGTGTTTTGAATATCGAAAACAGACTGCGACAACCTCCTGCGACGAATATACTCTGAAACAGACATCCCTGTCATGAACGAAAATATCCTGGAAAATTCATAAACGGAACAGCCAACAATTCGTGACAGTTCGGTGTAGGATATTTGTTCGGTCAAATTGTCTTCGATGTTTGCGATAATACGGTTCATCCCTTTTAACCAATCCATGCAAAATCATCCTTCCTACCGAAAGTATAAGTGAGTGATAAATGAACTTCGCCATATTTTTTGCTAAATTGGGATAGCTGTATGCGAATAAATAAATCCATTTCGTGCATGATAACCTCATATGAACAAATTATTGAGGTGGAAAATGAACGCTGAGAAACGCTACTTGAACGCTGAGAAACGCTGCTTGAAATTAATTTTCGCAATGGTTTTCGCAATATGTATTATAACTCCAATTGCGGTGCAGGCGCACCAAATGCCGCTTAGTCGCAAGATAATTGTACTTGACGCAGGCCATGGCGGCTGGGACCCGGGCATGGTAGCTGGCAAAGTAGAAGAAAAGCACATAAACCTGAGTATCGCACAAAAATTGCAAACATTTTTGGAGCAGGGCGGTGCTACGGTAATTATCACCCGTATAGACGATTCTGACCTTGCAAGAAATAAATCTGGCGATATGAACGCGCGCAGGCTTATTGCCAACACCAGCCATGCGGATATTTTTGTAAGTATTCACCAAAATGCATATGCGTCGTCCAGTGTAAAAGGTGCGCAGGTGTTTTTTTTCAATGAGTCCGACAACAGCCAAAAACTTGCGACCCATGTACAGGATCGTATTAAGGAATTTGTAGACAGCGGCAACAAATTTAAGCCAAAGGCTAACAGCAACTATTATGTACTAAAACAGACCGAAATGCCGGCAGTGCTTGTAGAATGTGGCTTTTTGACAAATTATAATGAACGGCAAAGGCTAAATAGTGAAGAGTACCAGGAGAAAGTGGCATGGGGGATTTATTTGGGCATTGTGGACTATTTTAATGCGCAACCCGCGAATTAATTTTGCGCCTAATGCGTTGCAGGGCATTGTCCACGGTTTTCATGTTTTTGCCAAGCTGTTCGGCAATTTGCATATGAGATTTGTTGTCTAAATACAGTGTTAGGACATCAAGTTCCATGGGGCTTAAATTCTCGTTAATGAAGTCACCCATGTCCCGGTAAGCTTCAAGGTCAAGTAACAAATTTTCTGGGTTGTTTGATGTATTGGGAATGTTGTCCTCCAGCAACTCTGACGAATTAAGCGGCATGTGCTTTTGACGGCTTGCCGCTTTTATTGCGGTTTGAATTTGACGTGCAACACAAAGAGCGGCAAAAGTCGCAAATTTCACGTTTTTTGCACGGTCAAAATCCAGCACGGCTTTGTATAGGCCTATCATCCCTTCCTGGATGAGGTCTTCCAAGTCGCCGCCTGTTAGGTAATAATCTTTTGCTTTGGCCTTTACCAGCGGTTTGAAGCGGTTCATTAGCTGGTCAAGAGACGCGGTGTTTCCGTCGCGGGCTTCGGATACCAAATGTTCGTTGGTCGTCATTTCATCAGTTTTTTCCATAACGCATTTCCTCCAGCTTTTGCGCTGTTTCTGCATCTACCAGGCTTTCGATTGGGTTCTTTTTAATAGGGCGGTTTCGGATATATCTGGTACGTACTTCTTCCTTGGCGTTTTCAATTTCTATCCAAAAATCTTCGGCAGAAATACGCCTTGCGCCTTGGCCCAGTATGATTATTTGCTCTAAAACGTCGTTGGTCGCAACAGTAATTTTGTCGTTCTTTTTACCAAGTTTATATGCGACACTTTCGATATAATGGTCGGCGGTTTCGGCCTCTTTAGTGAATACCACTTTGATATTGTGGTATTCTTCGACACTTCCAACCCCACCGGCTACAAGATGTGCATCAAAAACCAAAATAACGCGATACCGGCTTAGAGCTTTAAATTCGCACAAAATATCGCACAATTTTTTGCGGGCGGCGTCCAAAGAATCTATGGCAATGGCAGTCAGCTCTTTGTTTGCATGGATAATATTATAGCCGTCCACTAACAGGAAATGACTTGCCACGGCTATTTACTAAGCCTTGCACGTACTACTTCATATGCAAGAACCCCGGCGGCCACGGATACGTTTAGTGAGCCTATTTTCCCAAGCATAGGAATGCTTACCGCAAAATCCGAATTTTCTGACACAAGGCGGCTTATGCCTTCGCCTTCTGCGCCAAGTACCAGCGCGATTGGGCCGCTTAAATCGGTTTCATAAAGGCTTGTCCCGTCCATATCGGCACAGGCAATCCATAGCCCGGCGGTTTTTAGCTCTTCCAATGCGCGTGATATATTATTGACGCGTGCCACAGCGATATGATTAATTGCCCCCGCGGATGTTTTTGCGACAGTACCCGTTAAACCAACTGCGCGCCGCTTTGGAATTATTATGCCATGCGCGCCGCTGGATTCTGCCGTGCGCATTACTGCGCCCAGATTGTGCGGGTCGGTTACGCCGTCTAGCACAATTACAAAAGGGGCCTGGCCGCGCTCGCGGGCAATTGCTATAATATCTGCAATTTCTACATATGGCACCGCAGGACACAGCGCGATTACACCTTGATGATGCCCGGTTTCGCTGGTTTCGTCCAGCTTGGCACGTTCCACTTCCTGCACTACAATTTTGCGCTCGCGGGCTTTGGCTACAATCATGCGTAAAGTACCTTCAACTTGTTTGCCGCGGTCGCAGCGGACTAAAATACGGTCTATGGGTTTTTCGTGGTTTAGGGCTTCCAGTACGGATTTGCGGCCTTCCAGGACTAGGCTTTCCATTAGTATTCCCCCGTCGTGAAGTCTTTTTTGCACTTATTATAAACGTCTGCCGGGTTTGCGGCTTGTGTAATTGGTCTTCCCACAACAATAAACTCGGTGCCCATTTTATTTGCATAAGCGGGTGTGGCAATTCTTTCCTGATCATCTGTTTTACTGTCCGCAAACCTGATGCCCGGCGTTAGGGTCACGAAGTCCTTACCGCAAGCGGCTTTTACCGCAGTAATTTCTTCTGGCGAACAAACAACCCCATCACAGCCAGAATTTTTGGCCAATTTAGCAAGTCTTATAACCTGCTGTTCGGGTGTTGAATCTATGCCAAGTTCCTCTAAATCGGCCTTAGACTTGGAAGTAAGAACCGTAACGGCTAACAGGATGGGCTTTGCTATTCCTTCCTGCTCGCAAACTTCGTCTATGGCTTTGCGGGCGGCCATCATGCCTTTGGAGCCGGATTCTGCCATGATATTAATAATGTCTACCCCAGCCCGTGTTAAAACCTTAAATGTATTACCCAAAGTGTTGGGGATATCGTAGTTTTTAAGGTCCATAAATACTTTATGCCCCCTGGCCTTAACCATTTCTACCGGGTTAAAGCCCAGTAACGCGCCGGTATTAAACAGTTCCATGCCTATTTTGCAATAAAAATCCGTCGCACCTTCCATCTGGTTTAGGAACGTTTCCAACCGTTCTTTTGAATCGAAATCGCATGCAATAACAACATTTTTTCCCATGACTATACTCCTTTTTCTATGATACAAAGTTCAAAAACCTCGGCCAGCCGCTTACAATCGCCTGTATTGTGCAAATACCCAAACAGTACTTCCAGCCCGGTAGCGTGGCGATATTCCGAAACACGTGCAGATTTTGCCCGTGATACAGAGTGCAGATTCCTGCCGCGTTTTAATAGCCCTTGTTCTTCTTCAGAAAGTGAATCAAAAATTTTGTGATACATAGCACCCTGCGCCACGGCGGATACATAATCCTTTGCGCGGCGGCTCATATCACGGAAGGGTACGCCGTTTTTAAGCAACATGTCGCGTACCATAAGTTCGAATACCGCGTCGCCTAAATAGGCAAGCTCTGCTATACCTACGCCCTGTGCCAACGTATGCCCTCGCGTGTAATTTCCACTTTAATGCCCATATCCAGTAACTGGTCACGGATGCGGTCGGACTCGGCAAAGTCCTTGTTTTTGCGGGCTGCTTGCATTGCGGCGACAAGGGGTTCGACTTGTTGGTCCAAGGTTTCGTCTTTTGATAATGCAAGATTTATGCCTAATATGCCCATTAGTTGGGTCAATTTTTCGCGGGCGTCGAGTAAAAATTGTTTGCTGGCAGAACTGGTGGTGTTGATGCATTTCACCAACTCGAAAATAGCTGCTATCGCATCGGCAGTATTAAAATCGTCGTCCATTGCCTGCATAAATTGCGCTTGATATATATCCAAATTTTCATGCTGTGTATCGGTGGTATCTGCTGCGGTTTCCAGGCTGTGGGCAATGTTATTGTAGCAAGTTTTAATTCGCGTTAGCCCCTGCTGCGCGGCATTTAAAACAGTATCAGTAAATTCAATAGTCATGCGATAATGCCCGCTCAAAAAGAAGAACCGGATTACATCATGTGGGAATTTTTCTGCAACTTCCTTTAGCGTCGCAAAATTACCGCGGGATTTGGACATTTTTTTATGGTCAACTGTAATCATGCCGCAGTGCATCCAGTAGTTAGCAAAAGTTTTGCCTGTTACCGCTTCACTTTGGGCAATTTCGTTTTCGTGATGGGGGAAAATCAAGTCTGTCCCGCCGCCATGTATGTCAATTTGATCCCCAAGATATTTGCGCACCATTGCAGAGCATTCGATATGCCAGCCCGGGCGGCCGTTGCCCCATGGGCTTGGCCAGCTTGGTTCGCCCGGTTTTGCGGGCTTCCACAAAACAAAGTCTGCAGGGTTTTTCTTGCCTGCTTCCACTTCCACACGTGCGCCTGCTTCCAAGTCGTCGATATTTTTCTTAGACAGCTTGCCGTATTCGCAAAACGAATTTACATCGTAATAAACAGTGCCATTGTTTTCGTAGGCGTGGCCTTTGGCTACTAGCTGCACAATCATTTCCACAATTTCCGGGATTTCTTCTGTCACGCGCGGGTTAACCATGGCGGACAATATGTTTAAAGCGGCCAAATCTTCCATTGTACTTGCGATATATTTTTCCGAAATTTCATTAGTAGAAAGGCCCTCTTCGTTTGCGCGTTGAATTGTCTTATCGTCGATATCCGTAAAATTTTGCACATATTCCACGCTGTAGCCGCGATATTCCAAATAGCGGCGTATGGCATCGTAAGCCACATAAAACCGCGCATTGCCCATATGAATGTCGTTGTAAGTCGTTTGCCCGCAGGTGTACATTTTTATTTTATTTTGGGTTATGGGGGCGAAATCTTCTTTTTTGCGGGTTATGGTGTTGTATATCTTCATTTGGTAGTATCCTCCGTTGCATGAAGTCGATTGTTTAAAACCAGATTGATAAAAGCGTCGGCGTCTACATGAAGTGCAAGCTGCGAACGCGAGGGTAGGGAAGCAGGCTCCCAAGAGTTGCTCTCTATGTTGCTCATGTCCAGGATTGCCTCCATGGAACGCGCACCGTGCTTGTATTCTGGCACGTGAAGCATTGCGCGGATGATGTTTTGGCTTATAGATGCGATGTTATTACGTTCGCAAAGGCTACGAAGTAGTAGCGCGCGGCGAAGGATGTAGTTTTTGTCGGTGTCATCTTTTGGGTTAGGGCCTAGGACATTTATTGTGCCACGCAGGCGGCTAATGAAATCTGGGCCTTTGATGTTTTTGAAGTTTTTGTCCTGTTTTGTAAATTCATCAAACGTATTAGCTGTACCCCCAGCAAACACAAGTATGCATTTGCCTAGTGGGTGCTCGCCACTGTCATCTTTAAACTTGCCATCCTGCATTGGCATTAGGAAGCTCTTAACCCAGCCAAGACTATCCGAATCAAATTCGTCGAAAAATACCAGCGGAAGTTTGCCTCTCAAAATAGTATCGCGAACTTTTTGGAATGCAACACCTAAGTCAGAAAGGCTGGTGAACTGCGATACATTAAATTCGAGTTTTTTGATTTTATCGGATATGTTTTCCGCTATTTCTGTAACACCAAAGGATTTGCCGCTGCCAGGCGAGCCAAATACCGCAATAGAGAGTGGGCGTGTGCTTTCAACCTTGGTATAGTTGATAATTAAGTTACGGATGTTTTGGTAAGCTTCTATTTCCCAGCGGTCAACCGTGATAAGTTTGCCAAGTTTTAATTGCGGCAAGCCGTCGATTACCTCTGAGCCTTTTAGTACATAATTAAATGCCACGTCGTACAACTGCTTGTTACCTACATCGTTTGCAACAGTCCAGTCCTGTTCAATTTTTTGTGGAATGGGGAACATAGGCCAGTTTCTTTTGGCCATGTTTTCTGCTTTATAACTTAAATTCTCGCCACCAAAATCATAGCCTTGCAATATTGTTAATTCAGCCGCTTCCAGCACATGTCTTATGTTCTCTGGTTTTGTAGGTTTGTTACCAGTAATAAGAAACATTTGTACCAGTATTGATACCATACTTGCAAACGTATTATCCATGTAGCCGGGTATTTTTTCGCGTAATGTTCCTTCCGAGCCGCCATGGGTAAGCGTAAGAAAAGCTGCTGGCTGCCCCCCCGTATTATCTATAAGAACTGCCCCGTCTTCCGCGAAAGGAATAAGAATATGTGGTGCGTCCATTAAATACGATATTGTTTTATTGTTTTGAAGCTGCTCCATTAAGTCAGCAACTGTCCGCTCCCAAGAAATTTGGCGGCTTATCATAGCCCCTTTGGAACGCAATACATTCGCGTCAAGAAACAAAAAACACTGGGGTGCTATCTTTGCAAAAAGTTCTCTATCAGGCAATATCTTATCGGATAACCAGAAAACTGTGCGGCAATTTTCTGGGATTTGTAAACCGCCATAGTCGCTATCCCATATAATTAAATCTACAGGTTTGTCTGGGTTCTTTGGCGGCAAATTTAATATGCTGCTATGTTGTTTTCCCGGCTTATAGCCCAAAGAATGGCTTATAGTGTAGCAATTATCAGCTCTATATGGTTGCATGGCATAGTAGTCGCAGCGATAATCGTCGCCTTCAATTAATTCTTCCAATTTTGCAAGCTTTGACGAATCCGAATGAATATAAGCAGCAATATCGAAAACAGGTGCGGCCAAAGTCAAGGCGTCTTTTGGAATACGCGCTTCACAAAACATTTCGTCTACAGTAAATGTGTAGATTCCAAAACTTGCGTGGCCATGCAGTGATGGGTTGACATCTTTTGAAAATTTATTGTTTTTGGCAAGTTCCATAAAATCCATATCTTAATACCCCTTCTGTATTAAACAAACCGCATACGCAGCCATGCCTTGCCCGGTGCCTGTAAAGCCCAGGCCTTCTTCCGTTGTGGCCTTAATACTTACGTCTGCTTTTAATATTTGGGCTATGTTTTTTGTTATTTCGTTTTTATATGGCAAAAGTTTTGGCGCTTGGGCCACTATGGTTGCATCTATATTTATAATTTGCCAGCCTTTGTTATTAAGCAGTAGCTTTGTTGCTTCCAGCAATTTTAGGCTAGAGATATTCTTATACAAAGCATCGCTGTCGGGGAAGTTTTGCCCAATGTCCCCCAAGCCAGCCGCGCCAATAAGCGCGTCAATTATGGCGTGTGTAAGCACGTCTGCATCAGAATGCCCAAGAAGCCCCTTGTCAAACGGGATTTCTACACCGCCAAGTATTAATTTTCTGTTTTCTACCAGTTTGTGAACATCGTAGCCTTGCCCAACTCGTAAATTCATATAATCACCCATTGGAATTATACAATATTCGGACGCAGTAGCGCAAATTAAAAAATCAGTTGGCAATATAAGCATCACCAACTGATTTTTGAGTTTTTCAATACCGCAAATGACAACTCGCCGGAAACACATAGCGTATCACCTACATAGCCGCTGCCTTTTACAAAGTAAAACGGCTGTTTTTTGCTTATCAATTCGCATTTGAAAATAATTGTATCGCCGGGCAAAACTTTGTTTTTGAAGCGGACTTTGTTTAGCCCGGTGAAGTATGGCGTGTGATTTTCTTCCCAGTCTACTAACAGACAGGACGATTGCGCCATCATTTCGCAAAGGATTACGCCGGGTACAACCGGGTTGCCGGGGAAGTGCCCCTGCAGGAAAAACTCGCTGCCGCGAACGGTGTATTTGCCCACGGAAATGCCGTCTTGAAGTTGAATTTCGTCTACTACAAGCATTGGCTCGCGGTGGGGGAGGATTTTGTGGATTGCGTTATTGTCTTTGTCCGTATGGCGGTTATAAAGTGCGGCATTCGCCTGTGCAAACATTTCTTCTATAATTTCCGCAGCGGTTTGCTCTTTTGTGATAAGCCCGGCAACTTGGCCAGCCATAAAGCAGCCGTTTTCTTCGTCGCCGTCCACTGCCAGTTTTAACGCGCCCGCACCTAGGGCTTCAAGTTCTTCATTTGTAACAGAACTATCATATTCCTTTGCAAAAAAGTTGCGCGAGAAAGGAGTTTTTAGTGCGCGAACCGGGTGTCCCAGCCGTTTGCCTGTTGCAATTGTGCTGATGTCATTCGCTTTAATAACTTTGTCCTTATAATTTTGGTGTATGTTACATTCCTTTGCAACCAGAAAGCGCGTGCCTACTTGCACGCCGGCGGCCCCCAGCATAAATGCGGCGGCAATTGCGCGGCCGTCGCCAATGCCGCCCGCGGCAATAACTGGGATGTTTACCGCGTCTACAACTTGCGGTACCAGTGCCATGGTTGTAAGGTCGCCTATATGGCCGCCGGCTTCGCTGCCTTCTGCAATAATTGCGGTAACGCTTTTTTTTGCAACGCGCTTTGCAAATGCAACAGACGCCACAACGGGTATGATTTTAACCCCGCAAGCGGCCCAATTTTCGATATAGGGCGAAGGGTCGCCCGCGCCGGTTGTTACGACGGCGACTTTTTCTTCCGCCACGACTTTTGCAATTTCGGCAGAATGCGGGCTCATGAGCATTATGTTTACGCCAAACGGCTTTGATGTAAGGGTTTTTGCCAGTCTAATTTGGTCGCGTACCCAAGATGCCGGGGCATTGCCGGCTGCTATTATACCAAGCCCGCCGGCGTTCGAGACAGCGGCGGCCAGGGTTGCGTCTGCAATCCAGGCCATGCCGCCTTGAATAATGGGATATTTGATTCCTAAAGTGTTACACAAATTTGTCATCGTTTTGCCTCGATGAAAGCCACGGCATCTGCAATGGTTTTCATTTGCTCGATGGACTCTTTTGCAAATTCGATGTTGAATTCTTCTTCCAAATTGGATATAATTTGGAACAGGTCAAGTGAGTCTGCCCCCAGGTCGTCCATCAGGGATGTTTCTGGTGCAATTTTGTCCTCGGACATGCCTAGCTGCTCGGCGATAATGCTTTTAACTTTTTCCAGTACCATGTTTAAATGCTCCTTCTATTATAATGGGGCTCTGCCCCAAGCCCCGCCGCTACGCAGGGAGTGAATCCCTGCTACGCTTCCTTCGGGAAGCACGACGACGCGCTTTTATATTTTTTTGTGAAAGGGATTTTATTTATGAAAAACAGTGCTTTAACCATTCGTGACACATGTCAAGTTGGTATTTTTGTGGCAATAATTGCCGCTTGCGCTCAGATTAGTATAACTATGCCCATTGGCGTACCAATGACATTGCAGACATTTGCAATACCGCTTGCGGGGGTGGTGTTGGGTGTTAAAAAAGGGGTAATTGCTACAGTGGTGTATATTTTGCTGGGCGCGGTTGGCATGCCTGTTTTTGCAAATTTTACCGGCGGCATAGGCGTTATTTTTGGGCGAACTGGCGGGTTTATTTTGTCGTTTCCGCTTATGGCGTTGGCCGCGGGCATTGGCGCGTGGAAGGGAAAGATATGGCTCACGACGTGGCTTGTGATGGGTGCTGTAGTTAACTATTTATGCGGCTTGCTGATGTTTAGTTTTATAACATCTATCGGATTGGCTGCGGCTTTCCCGCTTGTGGTGCTACCGTTTTTGCTTACAGACGCGCTAAAGATAGTTATGGTTGTGGTGTTGGGTAATATTATTAAATATGCTTTGGTTAAAAACGGATTGCTTACTACTAAGCACCGAATCTCCTGAATCTGTTGTAGCGGTTTTGCAGTAGCTTTTTAGTTGTAATTTGCAAAAGCGTATCAAACTCGGCAACCAGCAACTCGCTAAGATATTTGAGCGAATACTGAATATCGTTGTCAAACCCGCCGTCAACCTCTGGAATCACGCCTTCTATTACTTGCAGTTCCAATAAATCCACAGGGCGCAGTTTCATAACGGTTGCCGCTTCTTTTGCTCGTTTTGCGTCTTTCCATAGAATACTGGCAAAACCTTCTGGTGACAGTATCGAATAAATGGAATACTCGAACATAAAAACTTTATCCGCAAGTGCCAGTGCCAATGCGCCGCCACTGCCGCCTTCGCCTACTATTACAGCAATGATTGGCACTTTTAGCCCAGACATATGCAGCAAATTTTGTGCAATTGCCTCGCCCTGGCCGCGTTCTTCGGCACCGGCGGCACAGTACGCACCGCTGGTGTTTATTAGGGTAAGCACAGGGCGGCCAAACTTTTCGGCTTGTTTCATAAGGCGCAGGGCCTTGCGATAACCTTCCGGGTGTGGCTGGCCAAAGTTGGAGGCTATATTTTCTTGCAGGTTATGGCCTTTTTGTGTGGCAATAACGGTAATGGGTTTGCCGTATAAGTAGCCTACGCCTCCGATAATTGCGCCGTCGTCGCGGTAGCTGCGGTCACCATGGAATTCTGTAAAATCGGTGAGGATGTGTTCTATTATGTCGCGCGAGGTAGGGCGTGTAGTTTTGCGGGCGATTTCCACTGCTTCGGATGGCTTTATTTCCGGATTACCGTGGTAGTAGGAAGATTCTAGGCTAGTAGCACGGCTTTCGTCATTGCGAGCAACGCGAAGCAATCCAGAGTGTAAACTATCGGATTTTTGGGATTGCTTTGTCGGGCTACTATGCATTCTTAAAATGCGGCCAAGCGTATCGCGCATTTCGCTTCGCTTTACAATTTTGTCTACAAACCCATGCTCTTGTACGAACTCGGCACTTTGGAAGTTTGCGGGTAGCCTTTGTTTTATGGTCTGCTCTATAACCCTGCGCCCGGCAAAGCCTATAAGGGCCTTTGGTTCTGCCAAAATGATATCACCAAGCATTGCAAAACTGGCAGTAACGCCGCCTGTGGTTGGGTCGGTTAAAACAGATACATACAGCAAGCCCGCCTGGGAATGACGTTTTACAGCGGCAGATATTTTTGCCATTTGCATTAGCGAAATTATGCCCTCTTGCATTCGTGCGCCGCCGGATGCAGTAAAAATTATTATTGGCAGACAATTTTTTGTAGCCTCTTCAAATGCGCGGGTTATTTTTTCGCCCACAACCGAGCCCATTGACCCCATGATAAAGCGACTATCCATTACACAAAGCATTGTTTCCTGGCCGTGGATAGTGCAATGGCCTGTGACTACCGCCTCGTTAATGTCCAATTTTTGGCCAAGCTCTTCAATCTTTTTCGTGTAATTTGGGAAATTTATTGGGTTTAGGGGGATAAGTTCTGCGTTGCGCTCTTCAAAACTGCCTGGGTCTGCGATATGACCTATCATTTCCGGGGCAGAAATACGAAAATGCCCGTTGCAACCGGGGCAAATTTTTAACTCGCCCAGCAGTTTGTTGTAAAGTGACTTTTTGCACATGTTGCATTTCACCAACATGCCGTCTGGCACATTTGATACGTTCGGCTGAAGATTGTCGGTTATGGTGCGTTTTTTTCGCTTGAATAAATTCATTTTAGTCCTCCAACATTTGCGTTAAAGTTGTGGTGTAGTAATTGCCGCTTACAAAGTCTGCGTTGTCCAGTATTTGCAATTGCAAGTCGATGTTTGTTTCTATGCCGTTTATGACTAATTCGTCCAAGGCGCGTTTCATTTTTGCAATTGCTTCGTGGCGGTTTTGGCCGTGGCTTATGACTTTTGCAACCATGGAATCGTAAAACGGCGGCAGTACATACCCTGCATATATACCAGAGTCTACGCGTATTCCCAAGCCACCGGCGGGCAAAAACATATAGTCGATTAACCCGCAAGAGCTTGCGTTTATGCGGCATTCTATGGCGTGGCCGTTTAGCCGCACATCTTCCTGGCGTATGGATAATTTGTTGCCTGCCGCAATGGAAATCTGCTCTTTTACAATGTCAAAGCCGGTTATCATTTCTGTTATTGGGTGCTCGACTTGTATGCGGGTGTTCATTTCCATGAAATAGAAATTGCCGGTTGTGTCAAGTAGAAACTCAAGTGTGCCGGCGTTTTTGTAATCGCAGGCGCGGGCGGCACGGATTGCGACTTCGCCAAGCTTTTCGCGCAGCTGCGGGTCAATAACAGACGATGGGGCTTCTTCCAGCACTTTTTGGTTGCGAAGCTGCATGGAGCATTCCCGTTCACCCAAGTGGACGATATTGCCGTATTCATCGCCAATGACCTGAATTTCTATGTGGCGGGCGTTAATTATGGCTTTTTCCATGTAAATTGCGTCGTCGGAAAATGCCAGCCGCGCTTCTGTTTTTGCGGCTTCATAACCTTTTTGCAACTCTTCAAAGTTATTGCAAAGGCGAATTCCTTTGCCCCCACCCCCAGCAGATGCTTTTAGCAAAACCGGATAGCCGTATTTATTTGCAAATTCCAGTGCCGCTTCGGCAGAATCTACGATTCCGTCGCTGCCTGGGATAACTGGAACCCCTGCAGCTTGCATCACACTGCGAGCATTGGCTTTGTTGCCCATTGCGTCAATTGCGTCGGCAGACGGGCCTATGAATTTTATATTACAGTCCTCGCACATGTTGGCGAAAATTGCGTTCTCGGACAAAAATCCAAAACCGGGGTGGATTGCTTCCGCTTTGGTCAAAATGGCCGCGGAAATTATATCGTTCATGTTCAAATAACTGTCCTTGCTGGGGGAATCGCCGACGCAAACAGCTTGATCCGCCATTTGCACATGAAGGGCCTCGCGGTCTGCCTCGGAGAAAATCGCGATAGTTGCGATCCCCATTTCTTTGCAGGCACGCATTATGCGCACGGCTATTTCTCCCCTGTTTGCTATTAAGATTTTATTGAACATTTTTGACATACACTCACCTCGCAATTTTAAACAATGGCATACGCGATTCCACCATATCCCCGTTGGACACGTAAATTTCTGTTATAGTGCCGTCTACATCGCTGGTTATTTCATTCATGACTTTCATAGCTTCGAGGATGCACAGGACATCGCCAGTTTTTACGCTTTGGCCAACTTGTACAAAAGCCTCGATTTCTGGGTTGGCACTGGCATAAAACGTACCTACTATAGGCGAGATTACTATGTGCCCGCCAAAGTCTTGCTTGGTGGGGTGGGGCGCAAGTGCAGTGACTGCAGACGAGGTTAAAACGGGAGGCTGCTGTGTTTGTAAAGTAGTGTCATATTGCTTACTCACGCTTAGTTCTACGCCGTTTAGGTTTAACGAATATGTTGTGAATGACGAGTTTTCCAGCCATTCGGTTAAATCTCTAATTTCTTGATAGTTCATATTGCTCTCCTTCCTAGGCTTTTATACATATCGTAGCGTTGTGCCCGCCAAACCCAAGCGAGTTTGACAGTGCGTATTTTATCTGCGTTTTCACACTTTTATTTGGCACATAGTTTAGATCACATTCTGGGTCGGGCACGCTGTATCCCATTGTGGGCGGTACAAAGCCGTGCAACATGCCCGCAATACAGGCAATGGCTTCTATCGCACCGGCCGCGCCCAGCAAATGTCCTGTCATAGATTTTGTGGAACTTATGAGCAAATTACCGGCATGGCCGCCAAAAGCGCGTTTGATGGCAAGGGTTTCTGCCGAGTCATTTAATGATGTGCCGGTGCCGTGGGCGTTAATGTAGTCAATATCTGCCGGGGAAATTCCGGCTTCGGCCATTGCCAATGTCATGGTGTCTGCCGCGCCTTCCCCGTCGGGGGATGGGGCCGTCATATGAAATGCGTCGCAATTTGCACCATAGCCAACGATTTCCGCCAGAATACTCGCACTGCGCGCTACTGCGTGTTCGTAATTTTCTAAAATTAGCACGCCCGCGCCTTCGCCAATTACAAAGCCGTCGCGCTCCTTGTCAAATGGGATGGATGCACGTGCAGGGTCGTTGGAACGTGTCAGAGCCTTAAGCGCGTTGAACCCAGCTACGGTGGCTCTGGTCATGCATGCCTCTGTGCCGCCGGCAATAATAATATCCGAATAGCCGTGCTTGATATTGCGAAACGCCTCGCCGATTGTATTTGTGGACGACGCACAGGCCGTTACAACATTTGTGCAAATTCCTTTTGCGCCGTATTGTGTTGCTACGTTACCTGCCGCCATATTCCCAATAAGCATTGGGATAAACAGCGGCGCGATGCGCAACCCGCCTTTTTCGTGCATTTTTACGATTTCGTTCTCGAAAGTTTCCATACCGCCAATACCCGTACCAATGATTACGCCCATGCGCTTTTTGTCCATTTTGTCCACTTTGTCAAGATTAAGGCTGCTTTGGCGCATGGCCTGTGCCGCGGCAGATAAAGCGTAAAGCGAAAATTTATCCATGCGCTTTATTTCTTTTGGGGAAATATCTGCTTCCGGGTCGTAGTTGCGCACTTCTGCTGCCACTTTAATAGGAGAGTCTTCTACTATTACTTTGGTTATTGGACCAATGCCAACCACGCCTTTTTGCAGACTATCTGTGAAACTTTGCAGGTCGTTTCCTATGGGGGAAATAACGCCCATGCCTGTTACAGCGACTCTATTCATGACATCCCTCCGTCAATGGTGATAACTTGCGCCGTCATGTATTTGCAATTTGCTACGAAGAATACTGCGTCCGCAATTTCTTCTGCTTGGCCGTAGCGTTTTAGCGCGATGGTTTCGAGTAATTTTGTTTTTATCGTATCCGGCAGCCCGGCCGTCATATCGCTTTCGATAAAGCCCGGTGCGATGGCGTTTGCGGTTATCCCCCGCGAACCAAGTTCTTTTGCGACAGATTTTGTAAGGCCGATAAGCCCGGCCTTTGCGGCGGAATAATTGGCCTGTCCGCCATTACCGTGGATGCCCACCACGCTGGTGATGTTTACAATCGCGCCAGTGCGCTGTTTTAGCAAAATTGGTGTAGCATGGCGAATTGTATTGAACGCGCCCTTCAAATTGGTATCAATTACGCTGTCAAAATCCTCTTCGCCCATTCGCATAATAAGGCCATCGCGGGTTATACCGGCGTTGTTTATCAGGTAGTCTATGGTGCCAAATTCTTCTTGCGTATGGGAAATTAGAGTTTTTGCCTGCTGGAAACATGATACATCTGCCTGAATGGGCAGACAGCTTACACCCATGGATGTAATTTCGCCCACAAGCTGTGATGGGTCGGTAGCCCGGTAATTTAGCACAATGTTGGCCCCGCTTTGGGCAAAGCGCAGCGCTATTGCCCGGCCAATGCCGCGGGCAGCTCCTGTAACGATTGCTGTTTTACGGTTTGTCATAGTATTTCCTCCAATTTAACATTGCGGTTAGACGCTGTCATTGCGGTAGCCCAAGCATCCAGGGTCAAGCCCGGAATGACAGGGGTGCCTCAAATACAAAAGCTTTTACTAAGCCGGGGCTGTCAATTTTCCGCACAAAGTTCACCAATGTGTTACCACTTCCAAGCTCTGTAAATGTATCCGCGCCCATTGCGATTGCTTTTTCCACACAGCTGACCCAGCGCACAGGGGATGTCATGTGCCTTGTCAAAATATCGACATAGTTTTCCGCATCGAAAATTTCCGCATCTACATTCGAGATAACTTTGGCTTCACAGTCATGGCGGGCGACAATGTTTTGTAACTCATGGGCAAATTCCTGTGCCGTTTTGTTCATTAATGGTGTGTGAAACGCCCCAAACACTTTTAGCTTAATGGTTTTGCCGCCCGCTTTCTTAATTTCTGCCGCGCAAAAATCAAGGGCGGCATGTTCGCCTGCCAGTACGGTTTGCCCGGGCGTGTTATAGTTTGCGCAAGCTGCAAAGCCTGGTGCATTCCGGCAAATGTCCTCCAACACACAGCTTGCAACTCCCATGCTTGCCAGCATTCCACCCTCTGCGGCAAATTCTGCCATTAGCTTGCCGCGCTTGTGTACAAGCCGCACGGCATCCGCAAAGCCAAAAACACCGGCGGCAGTAAGAGCCGTATATTCCCCCAAAGATAGGCCCATAAGTAAATCAAGCTTTTCTTCCTGTAATAAAAGCAAACGATACGCGGCGATACCAACTGTCAAAAGGGCAGGCTGCGCGTACTCTGTCTGGTTGAGCAAGTCATTATCGTAAAAGCATAGTTTGGCCATATCAAACCCAACAGCTTCCGATGCCTCGTCAAAAGTTTTCTTGCAAATGGGATAACTATCGTAAATATCCTTGCCCATACCAACTTTTTGTGCACCCTGCCCGCTAAACATGATTACTTTCATTGCCACAACTCCTAATAAACGCCGCTGGCGGGGGCAAATCCCCCTTGCGGCAAGCGATGAGATGATGAAAAAGGGAAGTTCATCCTTTTTCCATGTTAAAATTGGATTAAAACACTGCCCCAGGTTAGCCCGCCGCCAAAACCCGATAATATGATTTTGTCGCCCGCGCCAATAAGGCCGTCTGTGACCATTTCGCTAAGGGCAATGGGTATGCTTGCCGACGATGTATTGCCATACTTATGGATGTTTACAAATAATTTAGAAATATCAACTTTAAGTTTTTTGCTAATGCATTCGACTATGCGCCCGTTTGCCTGGTGCGGGATAATATACTTCACTTGGTCTAGCGTAACCCCGGCATGTTGCAATAGCTCATCAATATTTTCCGAAACGCTTTTTACTGCAAATTCAAAAACTTCCCGGCCGTCTACTTGTATATGTTTTGCCTTGTTTTCTTCCGAAAAAAGCGGGTTAACCACCGGCTGGTGCGACATCACAATTGGCATTGCCCCGCGGGAATGCAGTTTTTCCGCATAAAACTTATCGCTTGCCGCAGACAAAATTACACCGCCGGCACCGTCACCAAAAAGTATGCAAGTGTTTCTGTCTGTCCAATCTGTATGCTTTGTAAGCACATCTGCACCAAGAAGCATTACGTTGCGGCATTGCCCGCTCATTAAATATTTGTGTGCGACAGACAGCCCGTATACAAACCCGGTGCAAGCCGCATTGATGTCCATGGCAAAGGCGTTGCCAGCCCCAATAGCCCCTTGAACAATACATGCCACCGACGGGGACAGGTAGTCTGGTGTGACGGTGGTTACTAAAATTAAATCAATATCATCTGGTGTAAGTTTGGTTTTTTGTAGTAGAATTTCTGCGGTTTTTATGCATAGGTCTGACGTATTTTCTCCATTTGACATATGCCGCTGGCTTATGCCAGTGCGCTGAAAAATCCATTCATCCGATGTTTCTACCCATGTGCTTATCTGGTCGTTTGTGACTATTTGGGGTGGTACGTAGTGCGCAACTGCGCGTATGTTAATGCCTTGCATGAACATCATCCTTTATTTAAATGGGGCTCTGCCCTCTCACAAGCTACGCTTGTTGGCCGGATGGCCCGTGTTTGTGCACGCCTGCTTCGCAGGGGTAATACCCCAATCCCCGCCCTTTGTTCTTCCGGGAAGCGCGGCGACGCGCTTATGTGGCCTCATATGTATAAACAACTTTTTATTGGGTTGGTTGCATGAGAAGAAAAATATTTACAAAAAAAGGATGTCTCGTAAAATTGTTTGACGAGATATCCTTTGGTTTGGTTATGGGGTTAAATAAAAAATATGCCAAATATTGTTGCAATGGTTCGAATTGTGGTGTAGACTTGTAAAAGTGTTTAAGTTTGTATTGTGGCTTATACTGTAACGTTCAGAAAAGTCTTTATGTATCGTATTATCGTTTGATGTTAGAACTTTGGAGATGGAGGTCATATTATATGTTTCAATGGTTCGCCCGTATCGAAAACATTATAACTCTAATCTCCATACTCTTTATCGTAATCTCACTTGCCTCTAAGTTTTTGGCTTATATTAAACGGGGGCGATATATTAAAGGCATTTTAATGTCCCAAAATCCTATATCAATATCCTTTCCTGTGCGCAATAATGTCAGAACAGAAACCGCTGTATACCCATATTCCATGATTACACTTGAAGAGCTTATTGCAGCAAAAAAAAATTATAAACATGTGTAATGAAGTCAATAAGGATGTTTATATATTTACTGAACATCATAAGCTAAGTGAAATTGATGAAATTCATATAGGCGGCCCACTTGCAAATGTTCGAGTCAATAACATTACACGTCAATCTAATTTGCAAAAGCATAAAATATATGTTCAAATTACCATGAGGTGAAAATCATGAGTATATTTGAAGAATTAGAAGAAGAAATGAAGTTCATGGATGAAGAATCGGGTTATGATGGATATTGGTATAGCATAAGCCATGTCCTAATAATACTGGTGATGGGTGCGTTGTCTGGAATGCAAAACGTTTCGGATATCCACCAATGGGCAGAATCG
>Ga0123352_10002078_pt1 | contig 27584 bp, 12 predicted proteins | sample TergutLab28metaG_FD_89700 | JGI IMG/M metagenome (GOLD analysis project Ga0123352, IMG submission 89700) | Labiotermes labralis P1 segment gut microbial communities from Petit-Saut dam, French Guiana - Lab288 P1 | ecosystem: Host-associated > Arthropoda: Insects > Digestive system > Gut ... | reverse complement strand
TTCTGAAGATTTGTTATGTTTTACATCATTACTGCGAATTCCGAGGCGACAGAGGTAGTTGCTCTTTTTCTGAAATATGAAGATATATAGTCATAGTGTATTTTGAGCTTCAGAGAGATGCCTTGCAATTTTAAAATGCGATGGAGAAAAGGAAGTTAGAAAGAAAGAAAGAAAGAATAAAGACAATAATCAGAGAAGGAAAGAACAAGGGAAAACCTGGAAGAGAAGAAGAAAGTAATAAAAGAATAACAAGGAAAGGCAGAGAGGAAATGAGAGATAGAAATTACCGTGCTATCACGGCAAAACAGGGGTTATTCAATGGGACGTGTATGTTTCAGGAGAGATTAGTAAAATGTATTAATTATGGAGCATTTATTCGCAGCCAAGTGTTCATCAGGCGTTTACTGTAACTTGCATCTACAGCTTTTGAGCAACGACAATAGAAGCGAGGGTGAAAGCGCAACGAATATTCCCCCTAAACAGTACAGATAAAGCAATCCCATTACATGCCTGGACAGGTCCAGAGGGTTCCAGGAGGTTGAGGCTTCAAGATTTCAAGACAATCAGCACATGAAGGTGGTAAGGCTGTCAGCCCTACGCACCGGCCGCCTTCACCCCCAGGAAATATTCCTGGTACTCATTTCTGCTTGAGGCTGAGTCGACCCCAGAGCCATAGTGCGGCCGGAAGGATTATGTCAACGAAAAATTCCAGTGACACCATCGGGAATCGAACCCGCGACCTTCCGGCTTGAAGCGCAGTCCCTGAACCAACTGCGCCACCGTGTGTATTTCCCCTAAACAGTACTAAGTCGAAAAATGAATAAGCGGTGTGTTTTCTGTGAACTGTCTTACTACTTTAGTGAATTTATTGAGAATTAACGCAAAAGAATGTAAGAGGTTTGTTGGTACGGATGAGAACCCGGAAACTTCAAATATCAAGCGGAATTTCTAGGGCGTTTCCTGCGACCTTCTGCCTAAGGAACAGATATGTACATCGTTATGCTGTGGCTTACAATTCATTTGTACGCTTGGGCAGGCTATACAATAACTGCCTACATGAGAACGCTCTTCACTCCTGCGCGCTTGACCGATCTGTCGAAGATCGTAAGCTTTTTACTGCTTGGAAATATCCAACAGACTCCACAAAAAGAAGTAAAATATTTCGAAATAATTTTCCTCTGGCACGTTGCATGTGTCTAACTTTGTATCCGCACAAAGCTGAATGTGAAATAAAGCAAGAGGCATAAAAATAAAAATAAAAAAATCTACGTAACGTATTTCTTTTCGTTTCTCCTTCGCTTGAGGGCAAGTTGTTGAAATTACGGTGCCCCGCTACTTGCGGAGTTCGAAAAGACTTCGTAGAAACTCCGCAGTGCGGATATTCACTTCTCACTCCTTGCTACAGCGTACTGCTTACTGTGCCTTGTCGTGGGAATTATCAACCCTTAAAAGCCTTGGGGTTATATTATATACTGGCACGTTTACCGCTAAACCATACGAAATATCCTCGGTGTGTCTCACTTCCGGCGTTTATGTTCCGTTATTGTCTCTCGATTTTAAATTACTGAAAAACGTCAAGAACAAGAGTAAGAATGTGAGTTCTTAACACGTGCTTCCCCACGTGTTACAGAACACACGCTAAAAGAATTCTTCGTACCTTAACCAAACGTTTACAGTTCACTGCACCTTCCACTTGTTGATGTTTAATCCGAATATTAGCAAACGGACTTTTTGTAAATGACAATACAGTACAAACCTCACGTGAAGTGTCTTATTATTGCCCGATTTCAACTAAAATTGGGCTCTATCGAGAAATTTCTGTAGAAATTCTCTATACAGTCTTTCATAAAAATATCTACAGTGGTAATCGAGTTGTTCGCTGCGGCTGGACGGACGAACAGCCTCCTTTCGAAATTTATTTACGATCACACATACAAATTGCATTTTATAAAATTCTTAACTACAACCAACAATCATTTCCCTATGCAGCACTCACCGAATGGTTCTCCTAATGCAGCCACACCCTATTCTCTGAGAGGTACGAAATGGGTCTCTATGTATAATGTGTGTTGTTTTATTATTCAAGAGGTTTATAGGAAGTCTATTTTGGCGCGACCGCAAAATTGTAAAAAGCGACTATTAGCTTCGTCGTATCTGTTTGTCTGTCCGGATTTTCATTAAATTTTTTATGAGTATTTTTCGAAAATAATTGCGAAAAATTCAAACTTCATTGAAAGCTGACAATAATAACGAGTATTTCACGTGAAGATCTACATACATTTATTACAGTATCTTGCTGAATTATTATTAGAATAAGGTGTGTTTAAGACAAAATTTAGAGACAAATTCAAACCACGCCTTTTATGTTAAATAACTCTTTCCGAAACTCCTGCCTTTTATGAGATAATATGGAAGGATATCGTAAGACCGGACAGGCCACAGATGACAATAAAATACGGTACATGCGCTTGCATGCTGGTTAAGTAAGGCTAAAAACTCATACTCATAATATGTAATAAATTTTGCTTTTCCGTAGCAAATATGGGTAGGCGAACGCGCTACATTATGTTATAGTCCAATGTAAAGGGTTCAAGAGGGTATAATTCTACTGCTACAGACGTCTTAGTGACGCAGTTCTCAAATGACAATTAAAGAACAATGGCAGCTCAATGTGCATTGTGCTCACAGAATCTATTTATGCATTGCCTATGTTTCGCACAATAAACAGCGACTATTTTCCTGCGCGGTAGTAATTGTGTGTTCTTGGCAGTGAAGTATCCAGTTGTTTAGTGTGAGATAAAACTTAAATTTTTAACACTTTTTAACGAAATTGTTGTGTATATATGTCGATTACATGAAAGAACAGAAAAATGAATCTGGAAACTACTTCTGGAATATTTAAGCACAGAATTTAAAATACAACATATAAAAAGTGTGAGAATATAAAAAGCTGTTAAATTTGTATTCGGTTCATTGCCCATGTTGTACGTTCCCTTCGATGCTATAAATATATTAGTTAAGATATTGTAACGTTACACACTGTTTGATAAGTTGATGTACGTGTTCAGAAAGTATTTGATTTTGAGTTTCTTGGCTGTCTTCTGCGTGGCAAGTACAATATATTACTCGTGACATGCAGGTCACGAGAGATATACACTAAATTATCTCCAAATTCAAAATTTAAATGCATGTAATGTCCTACCGTCTCTCAATGTTATTTGGGTCATGCCACAATTGACACTGCATACGTTTAAGTGTACAATTTAACGACGCTGTAAATTTTATGGTTTCGTCAAAATAATCTTACTTACGTGATATGAATTTCATCCTCGGAAAATCAGAAAACGAAAATATGTTTGCCTGCATATAACCTACACTCGAAGGCAATGCAAAACATTTTACCACAAGTTATGGGGCTATAATACAGATCATGATTTTTAAAGCTCGTCTTTTAACGATGCCGTAAATCTCTAAGATTATAGTGCGTCGGCGGTAGATGAATAAATAATTATGGAGACTTTATGGAATTGTACTGAGAGGGAAAACACCGAATTCCGTGGACAAATGTTGTGCCAATGTCACTTTGTCCACCACAAAAGCCACAAGTACTGACCTGGGATCGAACCCGTGTGTCCAAGGTGTGAGATTGGCGTCTAACCGCCTGTTCGATGACACGCCCCGTGATAGTCTGTAATTCACCTAAGCTGAATCGTAATCAAAACGCCTTCAGTACTGGACAACACGCTTGTATTTAAAGAAGTTTCAACAGTTCAAAATGAACATGTTCCCTCAACGTATAAGTCTTGTAATAGAATCCCAGTTCAAATTACGTGAACGAAGGGGGACGAGGGGGGTGGTGGGATATCTTTGTCTCTTTTCCGCCACTTGATCATGTGGGATATCATTGGTTAACTGAAGCTCATTATCTCCTATCATCTACAGTACAGAGAGGAGTTAATTGTAGCGACTACAGTGCACTGAGCTGATGGTATTATATCCCGGCTCGTGCTGTGGAATTCTCTTAATCACTGCAGACAGGGTTAGAAGTGTCACTAAGAATCCTGACCTCGGTTTGGGAGGCGTGAATAGGACTTTCGCAAAGGTGTTTGGATAGGCACCGCATCGCCAGTATAGTCTAAATGGTTCTGAGAACCGGAGACTTCCTATACAACGGAGACCAGACGAACATTAAAGGGAGATAAAGTAAATGTAAAGCAAACCGGCGAATGTTGTATTCTGAGATAAGACGCCTTAAAGTGTGGTACAAATTTACCAAAGTTCTGAAACAACCTGCTGTCTCAATCTCCAAGTTCTACCCCCCCAAAAAAAACAATATTCTTCAGAAACCTAAGAGAGAAAATTCTAAATCTTACATGGTGTCAGCCACTAACCTCTTCTGTTGTGCAGGTCAATTATTTTATAAAAATATTTTATTTAAACTCCAAATGTGGACTAAAATTTTAAAAAAGGACCTCTTACTTTCAACAAGTCAATTAAAAGCCGGAAATGTATTAAGCTGATGATTAAGCTACGTGAACATGGCTGAATTTCTTTTTTTATTCAGTTTGAAAATCTTTATAGATCACATGTTTTCCAAAATGCTCAATGTCTGGTTAAAAACTTTAAAATTTCCATCATTTATATAGTTGCCAACATGGTAGTTTACTTTGTCAAAAGAATGTAAATTACAAACATTCAAATACAAATAATTCAAAATAACATTTTTACCTAAGCAAAATTACGCAATTGCAAAAATTAGAATAACGCATAATGATGAACATCGTCAAAACAACAGTAAATCAGTCCAACACGAAATCCTATTGATGTAACAAATTCATTTGTTTTGCAAAGTGGCTTGTGAGGCATAACAAAGAAAAACACACTAAGAATTTTCAGCGATGCAAAAGCTCAAATCACACACACACACACACACACAGTTTGCCGTGGTGGTCACTGTGGCGTTCTGTGTGGGGTACGCCCCAGAAGGCAAGAAACAATCGAGCGTCAAGCATTGTTACCACTGTCTTTAGATGCATCATTCCCGTTGTGTTTTATTTAGAACCAAATTGGGGTTCGTTTGAGTCAAAACACAACTATCTTATGTCGTTTTTTTTTTATTTAAGCTGGCTACATGTTTAGGCCCTTGCACTGGGCCATCTTCAGGTCACAAGATATATATATAACTGAGGAGACTATACAGTGTGAGTCATAAATAAAATAGTGTGAATCATAAAGATAGGATATATATGTGTCTAAAATTCAAAGAGATCTCTTTGTCTTTCAATTTCCCAATGGAGTACATTAGTAGTCTAAAACCTGGAAATGTAACATGGAAACACGACAGTGATGGTTTAAAATATAAACATATCATGGAAATGTAACAATATTATTTGTACAACACAGATCTTTACACATTAGGTGCAAAGATCTAGTGAGTGAAGCAGCAGTAAACTTTCGGATTCAGGGTTAATGTACTATTAGATCTGTTTCTCACCAGTATGTGCGGAAACGTCTGTCTCGAAGATTGGGACATAATAATTAGATGGCAAGTGAGTTTAATTCTCATTAGACGGCAAGTATAGTATGTATATGGGCCGGGTAGCTCAGTCGGTATAGCGACTGACTACGGGCTGGACGATCCGGGATCGAATCCTGGTGGGGACGAGGTTTTCCGCCCGTCCAGACCGTCCCTGCGGCCCACCCAGCCTCCTGTAAAATGGGAACCGGGTCTTTCCCGGGGGTAAAGTGCGGCCGAGTCGTGCTGTTGACCCACTTCTAGTGCCGCGGTCATTGAAGAGTAGAGCTACACCTCTACCCACACTCTGGGCCACACCGGGCCTGTAACGGGATCACTTTACCTTTACTATAGTATGTGTAGTGTCCTCAGTTATATATCTTGTGACCTGAAGATGGCCCAGTGCAAGGGTCGAAACATGTCGTCAACTTAAATAAAGAAAACAACATAAGATAGTTGTGTTTTGACTCAAAAGAGCCCCTATTTAATGGTTACCACGGTTACCCGTTGTGACACGTTACGGGTGAAGACAGGTGAAGTACATTGCTGTGATAGAACAAGACTGGCAATGTACTACGTCACATTGAGGCATGTTCGCGTGACCGTTGTTGCAGTGGGAAAACAATAAGAATTAAATTTTTCGAGTGTGTGTCTGTAGCCTTGGGTGTCCAGCACGCAATGCTCTTGCGTTATATTGTCATCTGTGGCATGCTCGCCTGTATAGTTTTTTTTCCCACATTATCTCATAAACGGTACGATTTTCGAAAAACGTTATTGAACATAAAATATATTTTGATTTTCCCTACAAATTTTGTCTGAAACATTTCTCGTTCTAAGAAAGAAAAAGATAAAGTAAAAAGTATATTGGTCTTAATGTTTTAAGTTTCAATAACACTTGGATTTTTTCGACAAATTTCTGAAAAGTACTCAAATATCAACATTTCATGAGAATTCGTCCAGTGTAAGATAAGTTGTTCCATGCGAATAGACGGACGGACATAAGAGGCAGACATGAAATGATAAATCTAATGGTCGCTTTTCGCAATTTTGCTAACGGGTCTGAAAGAAGGAACACCTTGATCGCTAGTAAAGCTTTTGTTACAAATGTAACAAAAAGTTTTAAGTACTAACTGTGTATCTAAAGTGAGATATCTGTTACAAGTAGTCATATGTTATTGACGATACTTGGTGGCTAAGCTTGGTGACAGTGATAAAATTGTGTAAAATTTTGAGGGGGAAATTAAAACTGTCATTTTAAGTGATGAGGACGTTCAGGTATATTTAAACCATTAAGGCAGTGGGCTAATAAATCACCATGGAGAATGAAAACATTATGAGAGAGGCCGTAGAGTGGCTCACGAATATTTTGACAGCGCATCTTATGAAGGCTAGGTGCCACTGAAGGGTTAGGAAAGCGTCGTCATACTCCAAAAAGGATGGAGTCATCACTGACTGTGTCACCTGTAAACTACGAAATGGGGATGAAGAAATATTTGAGCATCGAGCAGATAACAAAAAGCAGCACAGCCAGCAAATTGTGGGACGAATTTAAAGCTTTGTTTATTCTATGAACAACAGAAGTTGGTTCTACTTGGTTCTAATCCACTTAGAATCAACGTGAATATAAATTACGACGTATTATTTATAAATGTGTCTTGAGGTGCGTCATCCCCGTTGTGTTGGTTCAATAACAAAGAATTTTGTGTATTACACGTACAGTCGAACACAACTATATTTCACCTAGTATTACAGTAGGTATACAACTACATGTTAATGATAATCCACTTGTAACAGCCCTAGGTCATGGTACCCACTATTGAAACAACGAGATCTCGTTCCACCCTCTTCCCCCCACCCAATCCTCAACACCCTCAAATAACACCCCACACATCTTGTATAGCTGCTCTGTAAGTTAAATCATAACCTGAAGATGGCCCATATATTGGGCCGAGACATGTAGTTGTATACCTACTGTACTACTAGGTGAAATGTAGTTGTGTTCGACTGTATGTGTAATACACAAAAATTCTTTGTTATAAACGTGTGTTTGTTTGTAGACATTTATACATCTGGGATCATTCCAGTAACGCTAAATAACAATACCGAGGTTAAAGGCAAAGTGATCGATCTGATCTGGTCACATTTTAATGAGTGAGACCAAACTCCACTCGTAACTACATTGGCTTCAGCGTGTCCGCAGACTTTTAAGACTCCCCTCTCAGTTTATTGCAAGATAAACATCTCTCCACTGTCGACAAATGTAAGACGTCGAAATTGCAAAAGCCGATAATTTTAATTGCAAGACGAAATGAACATTAAATACAAAGATAAATGTAACTGGTTAAAATTATGTAAAGACCTGTTTAAATCTGAAAGACAAACAAGTCTTATTAATCTGAAAGCTAGTAGCGATAAATGAGAACGTCTACTGCAGCGTTTAAGGTGTGTTTACCGAACGATCTCAATTCGCCCTTCGTGCTCCACAAACACTACGACTGTTCAATACAGGATAAGGGGTTTACTGGGATAGCGTGTTTTGCGTACGTATCGGAACACTGAAGCTGCGTATGATTACTACATTCTATGAACTTGTACTAGACCTGAGTGTTTCATACAGCTTCTATACCAGAAGTAATCACTGGTTATAGCACATGAATAACGTCATTTAATGACCATTTTGCCCACACAGTGCATTTATGTGTCCTATTGGACTGGTAGAACAAATAAAGTAACGACTATTTTCCTATGCAGCAATAGTCAATTCGCCTCTGTAATGGGAAACAAGTGTTTTTTCTGTGAGGTATAGTCTGGAAATTTTTATTTTATATGTTATATGCAAGAAATAGCGCCCTGAGAAGAATACCAGCAAACATGTTTCATTCCCAAAAGGAAGTATATGAGAATGATAATTGTCAAGAACTTTTCCTTTGAAGATCTAGGAAGTGTGTCATCCCCGTTGTGTGTGTGAAACTAGGAAAAGGTATGTAGTCAAACACAACTTGATCACTGAGGTGTATTTAATGACTGTGATGGAAACAACTACATGTTTCGGCCTGTATTGGCCACCATCAGGTTGCCTAGGGAACTTAAGGGTTATCTGACCCCTGCTTCGATTCGGTTTGTTAAGCTATGCGTATGTAGAGATCTCTATACCACGCGCGCGCGCATGCATATAGCTAACCCTTAAGTTCCCTAGGCAACCTGATGATAGCCAATACAGGCCGAAACATGTAGTTGTTTCCATCACAGTCATTAAATACACCTCAGTGATCTAGTTGTGTTTGACTACATAACTTTTCCTAGTTTCCTTTGAAGAGTTAACCTGTCGGCCCATAGCTATGTTAAGCAAGCCTTACGCTGCAGTTAGCATTTTGAATTATTAGATTATCAAAGGCATTCCCAATGCTACAACCCTAAGCCGGCCATACATATAAAACCTAAATTTTGTGATTTGTGTGAAAGAGAAACGTTCGTTTGCTTTATTTAGGTAGACAATTCTACGAAAAAAAAAATTGAATACATTTTAAAATTGATACATGAAACGTAAGTTCAAAAGAAGAAATCATAGTTTAATAGGCTGACTTGATATCTACAACGCTTATCAGTGTTATGTAAATTAAATATCAAGAGTGAATTATGGACTGAAAGAACGAGGGAGCGAGTAAGTGAAAAGAACCTGGAAGACTTAGTGAGGAATTGAATGAGTTAACAACTGGGTTACGGGTTAAACGGTAGGGTGAGTGTGTGTTTGAATGAGTTAAGAAATAAATTAATAAATGTCTTAGGAGCAAAATGGTTGAATGAGTGAAGGTGCGGACAAGCTAAGGTCTAAATGAATCAGAGAAGAACCGAATTAGAAACTGAATGAATGAGAGAAAATTAGGCGCAAGAAAAAATAAAGGAGTAAACGGTGACATTGTCCTTAAGCACAATTAAGGAACATGAAATGAAGACATATGGCGATGGGAAGTATACCTCCACGCATTCTTAATGTCTGCATTACTTGCGGATGAGTGGTCAAGGTCCATTCCAAGCCGCTGCTACACTCCATGAAAAAGCTGGTTGCACTCTAGAAGAAAAAAGTCTCTTGCTCTTGGGCGGAATCCAGAACGCATCCCTTTTCGTCCAGTCCACAGCCCAGTCAATGCGCTAAATGAGCTATCCTGGCTTAGGGAATGAATGGTTTAGAAACTAAATGAGTGAAGGGGCGAGTGAGGGAATAAATTAATGGAATGAATGAGCGAGCGAGTAGCATACGGAATGTAGAATATGTGTGAGTTTAACGGAGACGCAAGAAACAAATATATTCTAAGCATCTTATAATAAAACTAACGTGAAGCACTAATTTCTCAAATTTATTTTTGGAATAGGACTCTACATTTTTCGGACACTATCTCTCTCCATCATCAGGAGTCTAGCTCTGTACACACAGAAATAGGTATATGTCATACAGGTTATGCTGGCTGCTTCAGCAGTCAGCATAACCTGTATGTATTGTTGTGTGTACAGCAATAGGGAAATGTCATACAGGTTATGCTGACTGCTTTAGCAATCAGCATAACCTGTATGACATATACCTATTGCTGTGTGTACAAAGCTAGACTCCTGATGATGGAGAGAGATAGTGTCCGAGACGTGTAGAGTCCTATTCCAAAAATAAATTTGAGAAATTAGTGTTTCTCGTTGGTTTTATTATAAGAATATATCACGAAGCACGGTCCCCAGATTGTCAAATATTCTAAGCGCTAAAATTAGACTTAGAGGCATAAAAGTGATGGACTGTGTCAGACTCCTCTGATTTTCATAAATCAGTTTCCTTGCTACTCCTCTTAACACATGAACATTCCTCAGGTTTATTTCGCCCTCAGCTCTCGACCGTGACAAGTTACGTTATCCCTGTATATTCACGTATTCACCTGCCTCCAGCATTCTTCTTAGACATTTCGACCCACGAAGAAGATACCATTACTTTGGGCCGAAACATCCTCAACAAATTACTCAACTTCGCGTCTTCATGTCCCAGAAGCATGGGCACCCATTTTGCAGCGCTATGAAGCTTCAGACTCGCATTAACATTATATGCACACAGATTCGCGCATGTCACTTATGAAATGATAGTAACACGCACCCTGGTTGTAGTTTTGGCAGTAGAGCGACCCATGTATTTCACCTATATACATGCATCCTCAACGCCATGTACATCAGATAACGCCTTGTAATACCGCAATGCAAATGACTTCAGTGTCAGATTGTTTGTGGTAAAGCTCGGCGAACTGCGTTCTGGAAACTAATCGACATGCGGTTAAGCTGTGCCTCTGAAGTAACAATCAATGTAGCCAAAATGTGACAGGGAAAGGGGAAACAGTTGAATGACTTTGTTGTGGAAGGCGAAGGCTTGACGACGCTGACATGACCAGCAGCTGGTCGATGTAACCGTAAGCTTTCTTATAGTGCGGCTACGTGTAAAACATGGCAGCTTAGGACCTTATTAAAGGGGCGCTGGTAATATCTAATGCTCAAGACTTTAAATACGAGCGGTACTTATATGTACCACCTGCTGTAACATTAAAAAGCTCATCGTTTTGCCCAAAGAGTATACTTATGTTTTGTATGATATTCGTAAACCGCCCATATCCCTTAACCACAACCCGCTGCTCTTTCGAACTCAAAACGCTGTTCACGGTTAAGTACGAGATGATATTTTATTTATACAGGGTGATCAAAAAGTCTCTGTGTACCTGACTTCTGTATTGTAATCATCATGTGCACAGAGACTTTTGATCATCCTGTACCTGATGAATGTAAATATGCAGAGTTTTAAAGTGTGTTCTCAAAGGAATCGAATTAAGACAAACTGACTGCTTTCACACCATGGTACCTTCCTACCATCAAATAAGGTGAATTATTTATTCCTCTAATATTTCTAGAGCACTGTTTATTATTTTGATTTCAGAAACTACTACAAATTTTATATTCGTTAATTTGTTAATTAATTAATTAATTTAACAGAGCATGTAAATTGGACACTGAATGAAGTGCAGTGTAGAGAGGATTTTGTTTCTTTAGACGGAAAAACAATGATATTTAGTGAATTCCTGTTAATTAAGAAAAGAGTAATAACACTGGTTTTACAAATTGTGAGTTTGTAGTAATAAGAAATAAATTAGAGGAAATTAATTTCACGTTAAAACCCGTAAAGTTAAAAAAAAAAGAACGAGAGACGAAAAGAAATGTTCAGTCACGAAGAGCAAATTAAGTGGACGAAATCAGGTACACAGGATTTACGACAATAAGTTAAAGTACTCTGGCAGGAAGTGTTTAAGTTACAGTCTGGAAGTACTACATCTGCAGACCTGTTCTATTATTAACGGTTCGTATACTCGCTTCTTGTAACAACATCCTCGTTTCAGTCACGAGATTCTAACAATAATATAAGTCAAACGTGGCTTCATGCATTGTATAATGTAACCACAGTAGTGTTATACGTATATAGTACGCGAAAATTAATTAGAACAGAATCAAGTTGTTGTTGCCTCATACTAATTTCGGAACTTTCTATTATGTGCATTCAATTATTCATTTTTTCATTCATTAGCTCAAGACCCTTTAATATTGTTGAAAACGAACTTCGTAAATACACAAAATTAACTACGAGTGTTGTTCAGGGACATCTATATGTACTTAATAAACTGAGATTGACATGAAAGAATTATGCATTAAGAGTGTCTGTATTGCAGACTGGATTTGTTCAACAAAGGGAAAAATTTTACGTTTAAAATGGAATCAAGCACACAATATAAATTACCTAATTACACAAACCGAACTTTTCGTACATAATGGCAAAACAGACAGTGCTTGTATTAGCCTTTTATTAGAGGGGCAAGATAGTTCGAACCCGTCCCGTCCTTGTGGTATAATGTACCGACGATGCTGCTTGCTGGCAACATCGCCGGTGCATTATACCGCAAGCTGTAAACAGTCTAGTGCTCCCGAGGATGGGCGAAATTATCGCCCGAAACACGTTGAGCTGATTGTAATTATCAATAAAATTTGTTATTGTTGCATCTAGTTGGCTGTTTATATTATGTCACAAAATAAATAAACGTCGGCAATCCCAGTAAAACTTCAAACACTGCTGGGGGAATTTTCTGCGAAATTAACTCATACTGGAGTAAATTATCACTGAAGCTTATAATGAAATAATTCACGCGAGAGGTTAATTAATATATGCGAATTATTCTGAGGGTTCATTATGACAAATACACGAGACGAATGGGCATGGCATCACTGCATACTGTTACAGAAACACCTACAGTATTACCTGAAACCGCATAACGCTCATTACCATAATTGCATAAAATAACCCACATGAAACAAACTAAATTAGGTACCATTTATAACCCCTGCTAGGTCAAACAGATTGTCCACTCAGTTTACAAAGTTGGCTATGAAATAGACATACGAGTATAAAACCAGCATACCGATTAAAACGTACAGAGCCGAGTGTAAACTGGGAAAAGGGCAGTTGTAACTTTCCCTTGCAAGAAATATTACAACGCAATAAAAGGAGGAAAGGCTGAAGGTGACTACACCAAAATTATTTTGCCTTACGTAACCTTATTTCAAAATGAAATCGAACTGACAATTAAAAATGTTACAGTGGATACGACACTACAAACTGTGACAAATGCTTCACGTCTCCTCTACGGAACTTCGCAAATAAAATGTTGCTTATAAAACGTCTACTTAAAGAAAAGAGAGAGAAGAGGCGTATTGTAAGGGAATGCGGACTTGGGTAAATTACTCACTCGAAGTCTATGCGAATTTTATGTGTTCATATTGATTTATTGCGGACAGAGCTACGTGTTAGATTATTTTACCTTCTCCATTTTATGCCAAAATACTGCGGCAGAAACAAAATTAACAATTATTGCCGCAGACCAACATTCAAGTCTTTTACCGATAAAGCAAATAAAGAATGTACGGATTCTATCATGCAGTGCTGCATATTACCGTAAACGTTTTTCAGGTTAGACATCCCCACTGTGTTCAATAATCAACAAAACATATATAATATACAGTCTAATACAACTTTTTATTTAGTAATTACAATTAGAGGTACTAACTTCAGTTGTAATCAGTTGTAATTACTCAATGAAAAGTTGTGTTAGACTGTACAATTATATATATATATATATATTCTACTGTAAACTTACAACTCGAATTCTATAAATGAGACCAACGAATACACATTGAAAAGGTAAAATTCCCAATAGGCTACACTGTATGAAAGCACCTACATGTTTCAGCTCTCAAAGGGCTACTTCATATTTCTAATATAATACAGACTACCAGGAATTGTTCCCAAATACATTGTGTTTATTGGTATGACTTATTAAAGTCTGAAATAATAACATTTAATTTAGTTTAACCTTATTTGATGTAGTGGTGTCTCTGCGTCATAGAAAGGACAGCTACTTCAAAGTCTAGGTCACACTCCGTTCCGTCGCCAACATAATATTTTTTAAGTCATCAGTTCAGAGAAAAAGGATAGATGTACTCATGCTTAACGAAAAAAGAGCTTTAGGGAACTATTGCCTAAAGTCGCAATTCATATTTCGGCATTGTTACTTAGTATTTGTGAACATGTGGTCAGATTTCGTGCTGCAAACCGACAATAACGGAACAAACATGTTCTTGTCTGGATTATGAAAACGAGTAGGCTGATGAATGAATTCCTTCGTCACGGAGCAACGTTGATCTTACTACCAATCCACATGGTGTAATACTAATAATATGGATGATGGTGATGATAATGGTGATGATGATGATGATGATAATAATAATAATAACAATAATAATAATACAATACACACATGTACCTTCCTCAGATCCTCGAAGTTAATATACTGCTTGGTTTTAATGCGCCTTATGCAAATATTCTGCGAAAAGTGACTACTAGCATTAACATGTCCGTCTGTCCGTCCGCATAGATTAATTCGCCTTCCACCGTAAGGATTTTCGTGGAATATCATATTCGGAATTTTTTGTTGAGAAAATTCCAACTTCTTTAGAAAAGACAAAAGGAAATGCATGAATGGTTATAAAGGTCTATATAAGTGGTCTTTACTACGGAGCAAGACTTTGTCCTGTGTAGGGTAGGAGCCTGAGGCCGAAGAAACAGTTGACGACCTAAAACAAATGAGAGAATTATGTTCTCTGTAGGGTACGATATAAAGGTGAAAATAGTTGAAGATCTAAACGTAACAATTGGGGGCGATAAGAATGTCGGTCGGGATACGGAATGAGGCTTTTTTTCGTGTTTTCTTCCGTCACTCCTGTCAATTGGTGTGGTAGTACTTCAATATAGTCCAAGACCGCTGCCTTAAATATCTTGCCAATTCATTTCTTCGCCTATCTTTTTACTCATAACTACATCCTGGTACAAATTTATCGAAAACATCCTTAAACAATCCATAAATAATTCTAGATAGATAAATATATATATATATATGTGTGTGTGTGTGTGTGTGTGAAGAATGAATTTCATCCTTTTTTTTTTGGTAGATTTTATATTAAATTCAATTGAAATGCTTCAGCAGTTCCGAAGGTGGAAAGAACTGGAACAGCAATGGACAAATACGACATCCCCATCATGTGTTAACACGACATATGTAAGTGTGTGTGTGTGTGTGTGAGAGAGAGAGAGAGAGAGAGAAAATTAGCCTGCGCCTAGCCCGCTATTACCCTGTTTAGGGTAAGCGCACAATGGATCGCACTAGACGGAACTTGCGTATTGCACGCGTCAGAATATTGTTAATGCTTCTGCACAGTGTATCCGATTTACCGCTTAAGGATTCATTGGTTACAGTGCATTGCAGGTAGTTGATTGGTGAACAAAGTGAGTATTTCGGAAGATAAAAGACTTGTATTGTGTTTGTTAACTAAAGAAAGGAAGAAGGTAGAGGCCATTCTGGATGCTTATCAGCAAATGTCCAAATTCATTCGTTATATCCAGACGTATTGTAAAGGCAAAGGTACAGCAATCCGTGTACAGGCCTGGACAGGCCCTTAAGATTGCAGGAGCTTAAGGATCCCAGATTTTAGGACAACTGGAACATGACGGTGATAAGACTGTCAGCTCTACTCATTGGCCGCATTTACCTCGCAGGAAATACTCCTGGCAATCATTTGTGTTACAGGCTGAGTCAACCCCAGGACCATAGTACGGCAAGAAGGAAAATCAACGAAAAATTCTAATGACACCATCGGGAATCGAATCCGCGACCTTCCGGCTTATAGAGCAGTGCCTCAACCAACTGCGCCACCGCGTGCCCCTGACTTATTTTAACACAAAATTATTTGAGGATATTTGAATAAATTACGGTAAATTTATGACTTACTGTTACGTTTGGACCTAAGTTACCAGAAGAAAGTAGCCTAAATCATGCAAACGGTCAGTTTACCAATCAGTCACCAGCATGCAATGGCCGGACGGAAAATATTCTCACCTTACAATTCTAAATGGAATTGTTGAAAAGGGTCACGTCCGACGAGGACCAATGTGTGAAGCCACACAATTCATTGTGGTCAGAAACATTTTTCTCCCGTGCAGTGCGTCATGCCCATCCGTGCAATGCGGTCTAGTGCACGCGCGGAATAGACACAGAAGAACCACAATTTGCCACGACACACCCATAGACTATATTTTAGGTACACGCCTAGTTTAGCATCCCCTTGTGTAAATTTACACGGTCTGAAAGGCTAAAATTAGGTCAATATTTACTGCCTTAATATCAACGAAGAAATTATTTCGCGAAATCATCCTATTTATGGAAACAGAATCGTGGCGACAAGTTCCGTTCTGTTACAAAACAGTGAACCATCCACTCAATGTATGCCACGCCTCGAGTTATGCAAATGTACGTTTGTCGGAAGAAGTTCTGGCTAAACTGCAAACAGCAAGGGTCGCATTGTGCCCAACCACTATCTCCATTGAGACGTACGCAGCTGCCAGAGGAAACACGTGCTGGTTGTGAAGACATCCACGTGGCATGGAACACACAGAGACCGGGGAACAAAACAGGAGCCCCCGGGGCACGTCAGGGGTAGGTAGGGAGCCCTCGCAACTTAATAGGACCCACAGACTCACACTGACTGCAATTCAAAGCCATTGAAATGTAACTAAATAAAGGAAGCATAAATTTACTTGCGGATGCATCTGCGTTGCTGAATTCATTTTGACTAGTATTTTAAATTAGTGAGTTCTGTCTTTCAACAAGATTAATTAATTTTATTTACGTATGTACCTAACAAATCAGTACTTGTACCCCGTGTTATAATATTTGGTATGAAATTAATTTTAATAAATTTAAACTAGTGACTCTACGTTTCTTCAGCTGCTCGCTAAGTAATTTCGTGACCCCATATCAACCACTGAATTTACACAACTTTTCAAGAAATGTTTCTTGTATACTGCATTAGATCATGCATAATATTTCACACCAAATTTGACCCTTCATATTCGCCAAAGTTAGTTCACGGTGGGTGTTTGCCTCTTGACTATCTCTGTGTGTGGTCGAACAATTCACTTGACTGAAGAAAAGTACTATTTTATCGTATCTTTCGAGGTAAATTATGATAAGATTTTCTATACGATAGACGAGTGACTGACTTATATCATCAAATGTGATTCACTAATTTTGTTCAACGAGGCTAAAAAAATGTTACTAACAGAAAACATCAAATTATTCAGGGCGGACAGACTACGAGTGGTTGACTGTTTCTTCAGACTAAAAAAGGACATTTTAAATTGAACTGCAGTAATTTGTAGGTATGCGAAAGCACTGTTCCTTTGAAGGGAATCCAGCAGCTATATTAGCGAACTACCGGAAAAATTCGTCATAAACTCTTCACGTTATCCTGCGCCTGCAAAAAGTGACATAGAAGTCTAATCTTCCCTTTCGACTTTTAGCAGTGTTGCTAGATTCAACGGGTGTAAATAACTCCTTGAGTAACATTTCTGTGCTCGTAACAGTTGGTATGAACTTTGCTGTCCAATATGACACACGAATTTTACACACACTTGTAAATTACTGTCGCCATCCGTCCGTCCGTTCATCCATATACTGTATACATACTTACATACATACATACACACATATATACATACATACAGATACATTTGTATATGCACAAACACACATGCAAGTTTTCGTATATACATACCTACACATACACACATACAGGCATACATAAGTACGTACGTACACGTGTAGACACGTACACACACGGCTAAATACATATCCATATAGAGAGACTTACAGTACATTCATGTATTATATATACGTACACACATTTATACTTTTAGCATACACAAACTCAACACATAGACACGTACGAACCCACAAAAATGGAGACTTCTTTACACATACAAATGGGTGAAACACGTCCTACAAAGATCAATATACATTACACACATATATACGTATGTGTAAACATGCCTATATACGCACATAAGTGCGTATATACATACAAACATACCTACATATACATACATAATCCAAAGCATGCAAAACATTACATACATACGCATCTATGCATGCATACAAAGATAATGATGTGTGCGCATACACATACTAAAAACACACACACACATACACTACACACACACTACACAAACAAACACTACATTACACACGCACTACACACGCAAACACTACACACACACACTACACAAACAAACACTACATTACACACACACTACGCGCACAAACACTACACACACATTACACACACAAACACTACACACATACACACACTACACACACACACACACACACAAACACTACACACACACACACACAAACACTAAACTACACACACACACACTACGCGCACAAACACTAAACACACACTACCCACACATACACTAAACAAACGCACACTACACACACACACACACACACACACACACAAACACTACATACACACACTATACACACAAACACTACACACACAGACACACACTACACACACAAACACTACACACACAGACACACACTACACACACAAACACTACACACACAGACACACACTACACACACACACACACAAGCACTACACACACACACACACACACACACTAAACACAATCACACAACACACACAAATACTACACTACACACACAAGCACTACACACACACATATTCACCACACACACACACACACACACACACACACACACGAACACTACACACACAAACACGCACACAACTACACACACATTACACACACACTCTCGCCCGCGCGCGCACTTCGCTGCACACAACTACATAAAATACAGCAAGTAGACATAGAGTTACAACGACTGGCAGAACAGACTAGATGACTTAATGCTCCAAGTACTAATGGCTGACTGACATATCACCAAGAATAAGTTCTTTTCCAGTTGCAGGCGTCAGTGCTGAGAAGTCATTGCTAAATAACATCGTTTCCTGGCATTCGGCAAATCCAGACGGCCACATTAAGTAGCACTCGACATAATGCAGTGTGGTGATATATGTACGAATTGCAAAACTGTTTTCGTCAATAAGATGGTAACCATATGGCCGACAGAACCACTTCGTTCAGCTGAAGATTTTGTGAGTGCATCCGTTTGAAATTAAGTGTGACTGATGTTGCAGCAACTATGTTACTTAGATCTTCTGAAATTCTTTAACGCTCTCTTGTACAAATTGCCAGGATATATCGGCAAGTGCTTGAAGCAAATTTGTTTTACTTTTTATTTCAAGACAGTGAAGATGACTCAACTGCAGAGCGTCGTTTTACAACAACAGGTAAGCAGTGAACTGGAAAGGAATTGAAGGGGAGCAGTCATAACGTTTGAGGGAATTATCCCACAATTTGCTGGAAGAGACTAAGGAAAAACGCGATAAATCTCAAGACATGTCGTCTGACTCGAAATTCGAAATACATGCTTCCGGAAGAAGAGTTCCGACAGTTACCGTTGAACGTATCTGCTCGGTCATAGCCCGTCTTGAAACTGCCTTAGTCGCTGACTAAGAAACTCCCCCCCCCCTCCCCCATATAAATTACTGTTAACTCGAAAGTTCATTACCATGTTCACAACAGCTCGCGCTGTACCCTATCCTCAGCCAGATATATTCAGTTACATTTTCACAAATCATTTCCATAACATCGTCTATAGCATTTTGTTAAAACCCAACGTTTCGTATACAATAAACTTCCTTCATTTAATTTTCTCAATTAAATTTTTTGATGCGTTTATCAACTCCCCGACGCCAGTGAAGTCTCCCCTCTTTCATTTATTTCGACTGGATAACTCTTTTAATATAGAGTGAATTATACTAATTACATTTAATGTTTGCATCCTACCGTCACATCCTCTCCCTCCTATGCCAAACATTTTCTCGGCATCCTGTTCTCAAGCAGCTGCAATGTACTTCCTTCTCACGGGGTGACAGACCAAGTTTCCTACTCACTTAACACACTATTGCAATAAAGTTTTGTACACTGTCATCTGTAGGGGCGTATATGGAATGCAGCGATTGTAAATGGCGTAAGAATACCGAGGTTTGCAGTTTATATAAAATAAGACATTACACAAATGAAACCAGGTTGAGTCGGTACAGCTAGACTACGGGGTGAACGACCGGAATAGGGGTTCGATTCCCGGGAGGGGGCAAGAGACATTTCTCTACTCCACAGCTCCCAGACTGTCTCTGCTGTTCGCTCAGCATCTCGTTCAATGGGTATAGGGGTTTCTTTTGCGGGGTAAAGTGGGGTAGGAGTGAAGCTGAAACCCAATTCAATTTACTGTCGCGGTCAGGAGGGCTTGTAATTATGATCACAGCTCCGATATCTTGCTTATTAGAAGCAGTGGAAAATGCAATATGATTATTACGTGTCTTCACTCAGGGCGAAAATTCAAGGAGCTGATAGGTTACAGAAACGAGGCTCATTACGAAACTGGTTAGAGGTTCTTGTGATGGGGAGTTTCAAGTTAAGTTGCATTATGTTAAGACGTAGTTATAAGAAGAGTTTTACTCACCCCTGACAAAGGGGCGATAGGCTTACTGCTATCAGATTAAACTAGTTTCCGGATCTAGGGCTTATCATTTATGTGGTAACGAAAATCCCTTTGTGTTCTAAACTCGTTTTTGCGTATCATATTTCCAACTTCTCTGGTTTTATTTACACCTCACTGCGTATTTCTTAGAACTTGTTTCAGTCCGATCGAATTTTCAAGCGCCACACATCCAAGCGTGGGCCGGGTAGCGTAGTCGGTATAGCGACTGGCTACGGTTTGGACGGTCCGAGGATCGAATCCCGGTGGGAGGCGAGATTTTCCATACTTGTCCAGACCGTCCCTGGGGCCCACCCAGCCTCCAGTACAATGGGTACCGGGTCTTTCCCGGGTGTAAAGAGCGGCCGAGACGTGACGCTGACCTCTCACCCCCTTCTAGTGTCGTGGTCAAGAAAGAGTAGAGCTATACCTCTACTCCCCCTATGGACCGTACGGCCTGTACAAGGGTACACTTTGCCTTTACACATCCAAGCGGACAACAAAACTCGTTCCTCTGTCCCAAAGCTCTGCTTCACAGATTTAAAAGTTTGCTCCATCCTCGTGACTTAAGTCATTTTTTTTTGCTACTGTTAAGCTTCAATGCTTTACTGTGTTCAAACGACACTTTCTTCTGTATAAGTAATAATTTTCCTAGAAACTGGAATGAGAAATCCGAAGAAACTCTCATTGTATTCCAGTCAAACAATCTCATTACACTCCAAAACAGGGAAGAATACAGGCTACTAACACTCGACATAAAAGTTCTTTACTTTAACGTATCGACTAATGAAGTGATACGAATTACACATGCTTTCCTAACCTACAATAACACGGATGAAACATTATTTAAAAAATTACATATTTTAAACAATATTTTACACCAAAACTACTTTAGGCAAAATAATTAATTGTATAAACCATCCAAAGAAGTATCAAATGGGGCATCATTATCAAATTTAGTTTCAGACAAAAAAAAACACATTTGGTCATTGTTTCAAAAATATGGAACGTAATGTATTTCCGTTGATCACCCGTCCAGAGGAGTCCTACCGACTGTGGTGCGTCGTTGTGTGTGATCTAGAAAGCTCAAGAATGAGGAGGTCATGGCGCGCGTTGGGCCGCAGCGCCACAGGGGAAAAAATGTATCTCCGTTGGTACTCATGTGCAAAACACCTCGTCTGTCTGTCACGCAAATATATTCCGGTAGGAGGAAATAAATAACAGAACTTTAAAAGAGGTTTGACTCACACCTCCTATACATGGTGTTTCAGGAGGAATAGTAAATATTTTAGGATGTGGTAGTATGGACTATTCCGGGTAAATAAGTTCATATAAACATGTGTCCAATTTTCAATGGGTGTGGAGATACAACTGTTTGAATGTTACGCATGAAAAGCCTTACGAAAGGTATGAAGGAAAGACAAATTATGTATTGATTGCATTTATTGGTTTTGTAAATGATCTCAATAAATTGCAACAGTTCAAAGTAAGTGTTCAAAAATCCCACCATCAACTTCAATGTACATTTTAACCCTCTTGGCACTTGTACATGTAGCACTCCTGAGGTCGTCTTGGCGTTCTTGCTTTATGAGGGCAGCACTATTCATACTGCGAGCGATCAATTCGTCTCTTGTGTTTACTTTTCTTTACACACTGCGCTTTTCATCCATCCCCACAGACAAAAATCTTATCTGCAAGCGCCAACTTGAAACAGCTGTATCTTCACACCCATTGAAAACTGGACACATGTTTATCTGAACTTATTTACTCGGAATAGTCCATACTACCACCTCCTAAAATATTTACTATTCCTGCAGAAACACCCTGTATATAAATGTCAAAATGAAAAAAAAAAGGTAAAATTGTCCCTGTGCTTAATTAATCACCACTGGATAAAGGCATATATATATATATATATATATATATACACACACAAGTGTGAATGAATACATCCCAACTTTCGTAACGTCGGGGCTATGTTACTTTCACAGGCTAGCTGTACGCTTGGTCACCGTAACTTCGGGAAAAAGAGCCATCGATACCAAACGGATAGAATAGGCTTACCTGCTGTAATATACATGTGTAAGACAATGGTTGATCCTAGGGGAAAGAAAATAGGTTCAGGGTGTCCGAGAGCAGAATTCTAATGAGAGTAGTCAGACCTAGGAAGCACACACACACACTTAAACACAGGGATGTAGATGAGAAAATCATTTGTAAAATTAACGTTGAGATATACTTTCTTAGTACTACACTGTGTCGATGCAGGCCACGTAAGAAATTTAGAATTTTCATGAGCGTTGAGTTCGATGTTGGCGTTTAGATGTGTCGAATGACGCACAACATTGTTTCTGAGAAACGTCACTCCTAAGGAAGCTCTGTCAGTGAAAGAAATGTCATCAGAAAAGGGATACAATTTAGTGCGGATGCTGATCCCTAGAGAAAACCAAAGCATTGCCTCTGTCAATACCGAAGAAAGTCTTCTTCCTCCACGAGTGACCTACGTAAGTTTTAAATCGAAAATCTCTGTCAGTATACGAAAAAAATGAAACAAGTACTGGAGTTAAACAATTTATTATCCAACTAATGCGCAATATATGACATGTAGAAAAAATTAAAATTATAAAATATTTAAAAGTGCTCCAACATGTTTCGGATCACAGAGGATCCATCATCAGGGAGCCTTGTATAGAGCTTGGTTAAAAATTACAAGAATGATTCTATCGTGCCCGTTAAAAGATAGACACGATAGAATCATTCACGTAAGTGAATAAGTAAAAAAATTTCAGAAAAGAAAGAAAAATGAAGAAAATACATGCCACGAAAATCGGAACGACATTGTACTTGGATACAATATAAAATTTCAGAGAGAAAGTTAAATTATAAAAAGTAGGAAACTTACTCTTACAGGTAAAGAGGAAGACAGAAAATTAGTTTCTTCTAGAGGGCGAAAACGAATTCACTCAATCGAAACTTGGCAAACACAGAAATTAGGTTGTAAAGCATAGTTTAATCCTATGTGTGTGTGTGTGTGTGTGTGTGTGTGTGTGTGAGCTGGGAAAAAACTATAGTCTTAGTCATTAAAGTTAAGCCTTCCGTTTAACGTGCTTTTTAAATAAGTCAATATCTTATTTACATGAAGGAGAGGTTGTGTCATTCCTTCCATTCGCACGTTTTGAAGGCGGAGCTACTACCTGAACTCAATCGAATTTCGGGGTAAAAGGGGACGTGGAATAAAAAAGTTAAAAATTAATTGCAATATATGTTCTTGGCCTGCTTGTCCCCAAAGAAAAAGCACTGCGCTTCTGGTTAAAATACTCATATAATATGAACTTACTATCAGAGTTTGCATTCTAATATAAAAATATTATATCTCATATAAATCGTTATATTTAATTTAAATATTTTTCGGTATGGCCGATCTCAGTGGCCGCGCGGTCTAAGGCATGGGTCTACGGCCGCTCGCTTGCTGGGACTGTGGGTTCGAATCCCGCCGGGGACATGTCTGTCTGTCTGTGTTGAGTGTTGTCAGATAGAGGTCTCTGCGACGGGCTGATCACTCGTCCAGAGAAGTCCTACAGACTGTGATGCGTCGTGTGTGATCTAGAAACCTCAAGAATGGGGAGCCCATGGCCCGCGTTGGGTCGCAGCGCCACAGGGGAAAAAAAATCGGTACGATGTAGATCTGGATTTAAAGACGCAAAATAAAAATATTTTGCAACTGCGAAATTTGATACCTATAGTGTCAATTATCCTTATGAATAATACAGTTTGTATGTAAAAATAAGTCAGCATTATTGTAATGACGAAAGCAATATAGCAGAGATATCATTTTGAAAACGTACATATATAAAGTGATAACTACACTCTCATTCTTTTTCTGCAAACAAGAAGAATCCAGTAACTTCACGATGCAAAAGTGGTCCAATAATGGAAATAAAGAAAATGGCTGTCTATCTTATACTCGTATAATAGGGCCACTCTTAGTCCGGAAAAAGAGTAATATACTAATGACGTCACAGCCATCGGTTTCCATGGTTACGATACAAGTTAATTTCTGAGTGATTAGCGATATAGCGATATAAAAGCAGCGACGACACACATAACGGTTTCCGTGCTTAGTATAGCGTTTGGTCTGTAAAATGCTTTAATTTATATCGTTCATCCGTAATTAAGAAAATATTAAAATCGGTTATGTCGAATCAATGATGTCGATGTTATGTGGGTAATTTAACTTCGGTTCAATGTTAATTGTTAACAATAGGAAGTTGGAAGCCTTGATACGAGAGAGAGTTGGTACTACTTCACAGGCTACGGTAAAGTGAAATATTAAATAGTGCTTATAGGAAATCTGAATTTTTCGATGCCACTGCCAGGGGATAAAGTTTAACAGAATGTTACATCCTATTATACTGTTTAATCGGGTCGTTAAAAGGTTAGGTATTTAAAAAAACTTTTTTTTTCGTATGCGAAAGATGTTTAGGCACGCAAAAGAAATAATATTGGTAGTATATTTTAAGTTTTAAATTTACAACTTATTTTAAAATGGCAACAGTTTCCCACTTATATTTTAAGTACCTTTGTGCTAGTACAGTTTCGAAGTCAGAATCATAGCTATTAACATTATCTTTATTATTATAATCTCTCCATAGGTGGTGATTCAGGTCGGCATTTGGATGTCCCGCTTGTGTTGCATTAAAGCTGAAAGTGCCCGTTATGATTCTCAGAACACACTAGCTTTATTACCACTAGATTCAACACATATTCTCCACATTACCCTTAGTTAGAAAACACAGTTTTCATATTACTCTTGGTTAAAACACACATTCGTCATACTACCATTAGTTATAATGCAAGTTTCCATATTAACCATTAGTTACTTACATCATCATTAGTTAAAACATAATTCTCCTTATTGCCACTAGTTACAACACACAGTGACCATATCATAATTAGGTACAAAACAGTTTACATATTACCGTTAGTCAGAACACACGTTGTTCGCATCAACATTAGTTACAGTACACAGGTTCCATAGTTCTACTAATTAATACAATTAACAAAATCAGAATTTTCTAGTTAGTGACTTGATTACAATTACTAGGAAAACTGAGGTTGATATTTATAATAGTACAACATAATTGGATACGACAGTAGTTTATGATTTAAAAATAATGTCTCGAAATTTGTCATTTTATTTAAATTATGCCTGATGGTGGCAGAAAATTGTCGAAACATGTAGCAGCTGAGTGAGTGTTCTAATGAATATAAATAGAATTTTACCAAGAGTAGGAGAACAAACGGTAACACTGGTACACTGAACAGAACAAACGGTAACACTGGTACACTGAACAGAACAAACGGTAACACTGTTACACTAAACAGAACAAACGGTAACACCGGTACACTGAACAGAACATAATGCAAAACATGTAATAATTAATAAAATATTAAACGACATAATTTATACTACTTTCTTTACAATCCTGAGGCGTAGAATAATGTAATGGAGATATTAAAATGTTGTTACTAAGGATCTGGAAGGAGACGGTTATATGTACGTGAACTGATCATAATGAGAGTGACAAAAATCACCAATAACACCAGAAGGGCCGTTAGATCTAAATTTGGATCCTCAGTGTCTCTCTTAGAACTGGAAAATGGGGCGGTACTGATAACGTATTTTCGTCACAGTGGCAGAACCACACGTGGGAACCATTTAAGGTCATTTGCAACCTGGGCCGGAGTCTGACTTTCCTGCTGTAAGACAGCTGTTCGCATAGACCTATCGTCAAGAAGAGCTTCTGTCGCTAATATCACATATCAGGTTGTGTCTATCAGACACTGCGACAACTTTACTCTTAATATCATTCGATTATGCATGCATAGTGATTGAAGCTCCTCGGTGGCTTTCCGTCACTTCCATTTCCTTAAATCCAAAATATTTCTTCGGAAGTCCATACTCAAATAACGAGGTTCCGTGCTGTCCTCTCCTGAGTGAGGTGCTAATTCTCTAACCCATAAGAAAGAATCACAAACTTTATGTTGTTCATATCCGTGCAATAATGTTATTACATTACGTAAAAATTCGAATGATGTACCAATATATCTAAATACCACTTTATACCCCAAGTCCCTCTCCCACATGTTTCAGATCCTTGGGGTTTGACACATTTTTATCCCTGATGTTTGTTGGACCGTACATCATTGTGATAACTGAAGAATAAAAAACCCAACTAGATGCCACTTATTATTTTATTGTACTTCTTATAGGCTCAACATGTTTCGGGCATTACTATGCCCATCATCAGGAGCTCGCGACTATGTTTTTGATTATCACAATTGTCGTTTCGTTCTTGGTTTGCTGTATGTTGGAGGTTAGGTGCGGTTAGGCTGGAGTAGTGTCCGGGCTGCAGGCTAAAGCACGATGATGGGCATAGTAGTGCCCGAAACATGTTGAGTCTATAAGAAGTACAATAAAATAATGAGTGGCATCTAGTTGGTTTTTTATTCTTAATTTTTATCCCTATTAACGTCACTGTGAATGTAAGATTATTGTTTTAGTATCTTTTGATATTCTGTGCCAGTCTACAGCGCCCTAGTCAAACTTTGTTTACGTTACACTACATTGATTTTCTTCCTGAGCGAAGTAAACTAGGAAAGGAGGAAGCAGCACTGCGTAATGTTGTGTCTGGTACTTAATTCCTTGTCACGGAAACTTTTTACTTTAATGTTCAGGAAGTAAATATTTAAGCATCACGGTCGGCATACACATATTCCACCATAGCTACATGCTTTGGATCGTGTGCTATCTTCAGGCTAACACGGACGTACGCGCGACGGCATCGTCTATTAGAATACACAAACATATCTAAATTAGCCAGAAATTGGGTGACTAAAGAGCCAAATTATGTAGCTAAATTAAGATATATATATATATATATATATATATATATATATATATATATATAAATATATAC
>Ga0123352_10002074_pt1 | contig 27602 bp, 14 predicted proteins | sample TergutLab28metaG_FD_89700 | JGI IMG/M metagenome (GOLD analysis project Ga0123352, IMG submission 89700) | Labiotermes labralis P1 segment gut microbial communities from Petit-Saut dam, French Guiana - Lab288 P1 | ecosystem: Host-associated > Arthropoda: Insects > Digestive system > Gut ... | reverse complement strand
TGACCAAGCCTCCTATTTAATGCGTACTGTGGTTACTTCCCGACAGTAAAGTGGCCTGGGCATGATGCTGACCACTCACCTCCAACTAGTAACGAGGCTAAGAATGAGTGGAGCTATAACCCTTCTCCCCTATACACCTTCATGGTCTGGACAGTGGCAGCTGATTAAAGACAAATTAAACCATTAAACCATGCTGCATTAAGTGTGTTCTTTTAATAATGGAATGAGATTTCAAAGTTCCTCCAGGAAAAAGCAACAACAGTACCACGTCTTCCTACTGCAGCACTAACAGATATTCATAATCCAATACTATGTAACAAATGCATTTGACAAAAGCATTATGAAACATATTAAGTAACAGTGGTGGGCTAACTACGGAATCCACCTTTCCTTCCTAGCCATTCACTCATTCTGAAACTTCCCTAAACTCTCATAATACTTAATCTTGTCCATAATAATATTCTGTTCATATATGATACCATTTGGTTGGGATGGAGTGACAGAGGACCTCAGACCTAACAGATTATTCACATTTCTTCTCACTTCAGTGCTACATGTTAAGGAATTGACAAGATCAGTCAATGAACTTGTATTCTGACTTGTATACTTTATTTCGTACAGCATATTATATTTAAAAAAAAATCTTACAAAATTTTAGTCCAGAAAGTTGAAGGGAGAGACCATTAAACACAGATGGAAGAACAAAAGTTAAATTGATCTTGAGGAAGAAACAAGGTAAGGACAACAGCTTGTCCAGGTTAAGGTGCAATAACAACTATATTCAACAGCTTGTCAGTGCTCATGCTGAATCTCCCAGGCAAACATACATACCTCATCTTTTACATGTATGGATTGCCTGTATTAATTATGTTTAAGATCTGAAAGTCTTTATCAGGCATACTGTCACAGGTGTATCACAGCAGACAAATTACAAGGGGAAATCAAAAAGTAAGAATACATACTTACTATTTGCTTATTCAGCAACATTAACATGTCAAATGAGAAAAGAGAACAATGACCTACCTCTCCAGTCACCCTGTAGGTTCATTCATTCACCACAACATGTTATCAGGCAATGTATGCCTTCAGCACAGAACTGTGGGCTGTGTGAACAGAACCACTTGGAGAGAGCATCAGCATCAGGCACTCCCACATTCAGTTTGGCATCTGTGACCACCAAGATGCTTCTTCAGAGGGCCAAAAAGATGAAAGTCTCATGGTGCCAAGACCCCACACAGCCCAACAGATAGCAGCCTTGTTGCAGCAACTTGAATGGAAGAGTCATGAGCATCTGCTGTACAGCTCTGACTCTGCAAAAGTGAGTTTCATCTATTTGGCTCTCTGAAGATGTATCTTGTTGGTTAGATTCCGAAATGTCGAGGAAGTTAAGGAAGCTGTCTTTCACACTGGTTCCACTGGGAAAGGCCAAGAGTTCTGTGCTGAAGTCATACATTCACTGATAACACACTGTGTCGAATGCATGACCCTTCAGGTTGAATATGGAAAAGTGGGTCACTCTTCTCTTTTGTATGAGAAATGCTATTCTGAACAAAAAAGTAGCCAAATAAGGAAATATTCACTATGTATTCCTACTTTCTGGTTGACCTATGTACCACCATGGTCTGTGTCATCATTAATGAAGGTGCCAGTGCTCCATACTGCTGTATACCATCACATACAAGACAAGCAATGTATGTACAAACGTAACACCGAGGCACATTCATGTAACCACTGTTACCACGCAAAAGCAAAAACTATTAAATATTCTGAATATGTGTCTGAAGCCTTAGTTATCCACCATGCACGGCACATGGTCCATATTATATTGTCATTATCTCATAAATGGTACAACTGTCAGAAAAAAAAGTTATTGACTGCAAAAGTGTGTTTCAATTTTCTCTACACCTTCTGTTTGAAACATTTCTCATTCAAAGAAGAATTCAGTAAGATACTATCATAAATGTACACACATATGCATGTAAAGTATCCAATACTCTTGTCAGATTTTAATGAAACTTCAGTTTTCTCAACAGATGTTCGAGAAATACTCAAATATCCAATCTCATGAAAAGCCACGTAGTGGGAGCTGGGCTGTTCCATACAGACAAATGGACAGACAAACACAGACAGACATGATGAAGTTAACATTTGCTTTTCTCAATTTTGCAAACATGTCTAAAAAAGCACCGAGAATTGGAAATTTGGCTATAATGAGTTTATGGATCATTGATTACAACAACAGGAGATGAGTGAACATAATCACAACAGTGAGTACAGATACGAGACAGAAGAAACTAACTCACTCCAAATATATCAAATGATAGATTTTGATATTAGCTGCATGTAACAGGTGGGTTCTTATCAGCTATTAGCTTATTATAGTATAATACTCTTCACAACTTGCAGAATGTGATATTACATCTGCAGAGAATTAAATGACATTTGTTGCAGTAATACTCACAGACACTACTGATGATACCAGGGTCAGTGAAATGAGCACAAGATGGAACCGCAAGAGACAACACACCCACAGGACAACACTCTGAAACTGTTTAGTCCTCCCTCCACACAACAAAATAAACAAGTGAAGAGTCACAAAGAGAAAACGATATATTTCGCTACTCTCCTCACCAGTCACTAGATGAGATTCTATACATACGATGCAACATACATCCGTTCTACTCTCCAGGAATAAAAAAATTCATACGCTTATGTCCAGAAAAATAAATATGCAAACATTCTTTAACATCTGAAATGGTACTCAGAAGATATGAGAATGTTCCTGCAATGATGTTACTGACAAATGCTAATAGACTGTAAATTGTGTCCAAAGATTAAATTTAAGCTCAAAGAAAGAGCTATAATGTTTTTTGGACATTCAGCACATGCCACAGCAAATACGTATCAATATTATATAACACTAGTTTCAAAGATGCTTGCAATGATCACAGAATCACTGGGCTCAATTCATACACCCCCAAGGCAAATATTGTAAAGAGGACCTGATGCAGTTTTGTAACAAATCCTAACAGAATGACATTTTTATAAATTCGGGATACCACCTCATGCAGCCGGAAGTTTTAGTATCCTGGAATGGTCTGAAAATATTAATGGAAATTAAAAAATTCATCATTCTGAGCACTGTCACAGATACAGCATCTGTATGAGAATTCACTACGCTTGTGAAGTACACTGCAACATATCAGGTAATACTAGGAAAATAAAGTGCAGACATGTGAAATTCCTGCACACAGGTAGATCAATGGGCAAATACATATCTCTACATTAGTATTTTTTAACAGTACAAAAACATTTATCCATGAGGGTTGATCAAAAAATAAGTTTATAACATATATATCTTGGGTACTTGATTTTCACCTCTGTAACAACAGTTCATTTGTAAATGTACCACCACATCCCACTAATTTTCCACATGGCACCCACAACTGAGGCTTTTTTTATATTGTGCAGGAAGTTTTGCTGTTCCCTGTTCTGTGTCCTGCGCTACCAGCCATCTTGTCATAACTGCTTTCACCTCACAATTATCTTCAAATCTGTGGCTTCCTACAGCACTGAGAACAGATGAAAATCATCCAGCAACTAATTCCCCTGACAAAATCACAATCAGTGCAAGTTCTTCAGTTACAAAATTGCATGCCAAGTAAATTTATTTTCTGATCAACCCTTGTACATTACATAATTTAGTAATATCATATGGGTATGATGGCTTACATTACAATATCTCTTAATATCATATCAGCACTAAAAGTAAAACAAACTTGCATCCTTAAGATGTAATGTATTTTAGTTTGCAACAACTGTCATTTAAAGTAATCAGACATAAGCAGTACCAAAGACATCATGTGTAATTCTACAATGTCAGACATATTACTACAAATCCTTCCAAGATAACTCGCAGATGAAGTGTCTGTAATAACTACATTACTTGCACCTTGAAACATGATCTGGAGTAAATGTTACCTCAGTGACATACCTTGCCAACTGCAAGATAACAATTTGGGAAGCAATGGCTACACTGAGAGCAGTGACACATCATCAAACAAAAACTGACATAGCTTCCCCAATGGATAACAGACATAGCACAATATAAGAATTATGCTAGATGTCCATTTTCTGCAACATGTAATGCCTGTACTCCTGTCTTCAGGTCTCATCATACACTGACAACCATCAGCATTAGGCTTAAAATATGAAAACAAAAACATCTGTCAGTACAGTTGAATGAGAACCAATCATGTGAAGACAGGTGTACAGTCAACTCGCAAAATGTCACACGCAAAACATCCTTCAGATAACGAAAATCAACAATGTCCAACATCAAACTGATATAATGAATCCTTTAATGTACTACATCTGTCAAAAGCTTGTAACAATTTTGAGACATGTTAAAATCCTGGAAGTTCAAACAATGTGAGTAAACAAAATCAATGGCAATGCACTGAACTGCCAAGTCCTTCTGGTAAATGCTATTCCTGTGATGGTCCGCATCATGACACTTCCACCTCAAAAGAATTCCTTCATGCTGCTCAGCATAAGAGGGCACAAAGCCCAATACCATAACACTGCAACCTATTTCAGATGCACAACTTGCCAACATGATTTTGTACTCAGCCAGCTTCTATGGTCACTATACAGTTTATCACAAGTTTCCAGGCTGCTGTATAAAACAATCAGCCCCAGTGCATTCTGCAGGTACACAAGTGTACCTACAAGTAACTCAGCTTGGTGATTGCCTTAAGTATATTTACTTCCATCAAAAAAATTTATGAGTGCTAAAGAACCAGGCTAGTTAAGCACACCCTGTGTACTGACAGATCATACACATACCTGCACGTATTGTAAACTTCTGTGTTTAGAAATTCTGTATCCTGAAATGTAACAACATGGCAGCCATGCGAACCTCTGTGTTTATATATGTTCTGCATGTTGATAAATAACAACATGGCTGTTAAAGCCATGTTTGCATATTCTGAATGTTACAAGTAGTAACATGGCAGCAGTGTGAACCCCTGTGTTTATACATTCTGAATATTTACATGTAATAACAAGGCAGTAGTGTGAACCTCTGTGTTTATATATTCTGCATGCTGATAAATAACAACATGGCAGCAGTGTGAACCTCTGTGTTAATGTTTGACAGAACAAATGAACTTCAAGATTTAATCAGACCAAACCTCAGATATCCAACTGTTACTCCTACCAATTTAGAAGCTTTACCTGTGAGTGAACTGAACACGGATGCTCTTATTTAAACCACCTTATTATAAGTTCTATTTTACCACTCCACTAAACCAGCAATTTTACTGACAGTGGCCCCAGAGTACACATTAACCCTGTCAGGAAATATTACCATGGTTCTACAGTGTTAAGTCCCCATACATCCCACATCACACCTCTTTTAATGTATGTCATTCATACTAACATTTCTATGGCAGTGTATGTAAAGTATATCATTCTACACACTGGTCTCCTTTTTGTTTAGTGTTGGCACATCATCAGTCTCAATATAATCTTCAGCATTACACCCATTTAGTTCCCCAGATGGCAAACTTAACTTCTTCCCCTTCATTAAAAATTCAGGTTTCTGGCTTCCAACATAAGCATTACCTACTTTAACATCATCTATATCATTATAAGATTTGTTTTGTTTTGAATGTCTTGGATTCTTGCCATGCAACGAATTATACACACGTTTCACCAGGGTACTCTCTGATTCACTAACTGACAGAGCAGAAGAACCATCATCACAAAACTTCTGCTCCAAGTCCACATTTTCAGCACTCAGATGTGCGTTAGAAGCACTGCAGTCAGCATTCTGAACCAGTGCATCCTTCTTACCATCTGAACTGTCATGCCTGCCAACAGCTTCCTCCTCAGCTTCAGTCTTGTAATTCTCTAAACTGTATGAAGTCGTCAACGTCCTGTGTATTGGAAGTTTGTCACACGAACTGTCTACACACTGTGCCTTACAGTCACCTTTCTCCTTCTCGCAGTGTATTTCACTTTGCATGTCACTGAATTCTGCTGTCAGCGTAATTACTTCCTCTGGTATTTCATTCACTAAATTACCCCTTGTGTCTGATGACAATGAGCCAGAACAAGGGCTAGGACCACTACGCAACCCATCATTATTTAGTGGTGCTGAAGTACCTGTCTTTTCTGCACCTATCACCAACCTTTCCAGTGGCAATCCCTGGTTATCCAAACCACCTTCATCCCCTCCGCTATCAGTCAAAATGTTAGGATTCTGCGATTTGGAATCCTTGCATCGGGAAGAGTGATGTGGACGCTCAATGTGGATATTTGTGTTGTTAACCTTTGAACCTTGGGCATAAATACTGGGTGCCACTTTGCCACTAGTATTCTCCATGTCTGAAGAGAGAAACACAGCACTTTCAGCTCGGGTGTTAGAACCACCATCACTGGTGCCCCCTCCACCATCACCCCTTCTCCGTGTCCCTAGGTTATTATGTTTCACGTGTCGACGCTGTTTCCTGAAGAACTTACGGGCTACTGTACTCTGATAAGGGTTGTAGAACATCTCTACTCCACTGGCTCCAGAAGCCTCAGTGAATGTAGTAACACTGTTGTTAGAACGATACTGCTGCCTATGAAGAACTACCAAGTTAACATTGGATATCTTTCCACCAGACTCAAAATCTTTTGCAGTACCATTTAACTCTACTGCAGCTTTGGCAACACTGCTATTATGGGATCTGGAAGTATGGGCAGAGGAATTGATGCTGTTAGAACTGGATACAGGTTGAGCTTGATTACCAGCACGTGGTCCAACATTATTAACTGATCCAAGTGGCTGTGAAGTTGGAAGGGCTGGATTGGTGTCAGAGATGCTCCTGGTACGGCAACAACGGCCACGTCGCTTCTTACACCAGCATTCCATCAGATGCCACTGAGCACGTACATCACTCCTAGCTACACAGTAGAAGAATGACACAAACATTCCCAAACATGAAGCCAACAAACCATACAGAACGCTAAAAATAATCTCCTCATATGCAAGGTAGTTCTGCAGTGGTTTTGTAGTTGCAAAGGCAGCAGAGGTCCACATTAAAAGGTACAGTAGCAGAACGATGATGTGAGCTTTCAGCTGGCTTTGAGGAGAATGTTCTAGATCTTCCACATCACTAGAGGCTGTTGGAGTTGATGCACTATGTAAACTTGTATGTTCTGCCGTTGCTGTGTTTGTAATATTGGAATCCAACAAATCCAAATCTACATTTTCTGTTGCTTGAGTGCCTTCAGAAAGCTGTCCATTGGTGTCTAAGTTCTGGATACCACAATGTATAAGGAGAAAGAAGACCAACAGGAACAACACTAAAACTCCCATAGGGACAAACACTGCACTGAGAGCAGGACTTGGCATAAGAAAGCAATGCGAGTAACCTGCATACTCCCTCATGTTTACTGCTCCCGAGATTCCACACACAATGAGAGCAATGCCCCAACCCACCAAATACAGACCAAGGAGAGGTTTCTGAGCTACTGGCTGGTCAGGAGGAAGTTCATCTTCAGGAGCAGAGTCCAGTGAATCTGATTTGGTCAACCTCTTGTACATGTTACTGCAAAACAAGAACAATGTTTCAGTGTTATCACCATACAACCACATTTTGTATTAAACACAGGAACTTGGATCAAATACCACTACACTGATAAAATGGCATAATCCGTATAGAGTGCACAGATAAATAAAGTCTAATGAAGCACAAATTTGGAACAATGCACTCATCTGACACACAGTATACTGTAATTCATTATTACTAAAATTTTGCAATACCAAGAAAAGCTAAATTCACACATCTGAGACTTGGAACAAAGAGTAACAATTATAAGGCATAAAACAAACCACCATTAGATGACATAAGGCACAAGGAAACGTCTTGAGTTCCTTGAAATCAAAGCAAAGCCAACAACAATCAATCATACTGGTGTCATGGTAAGCAGAAAATATTTTCAACATACATGCCATGGGCTGCAGAAAAAAGGCAAACACAAGCAATAGGAAATGGCATAAAACTTCAAAAATTTAGAAGTAACAAATACCCATGACATCATGGTCAGAAGGAACTACCAAATGGAGCGTTAGTCTGACAGACCCTACTAGCACAGACGGCAGTGGTATCCATATTGAAAGAATTTGTTCATTTATGTTTTCTGTTTTGTTGATTCTTACCTGTCCCCATTATTTCTGTGTTTTCTTTGCTTCATTTGACAGTCAGGTAATAATTCATTCTATGGCACTTGTGTTTTTACATTTTATTTTGTCTAGTGGTTTTCTACCCATTTCCATTGCTTGTGTGTGCCATTTTTGCCCCATTTAATGATCACTTAAAGATTTCTTCCGGGCAATTTGTTCCTTTCATATTCCATTTTGTTTTGAGGTTTCCCATCTGTTTCTGCTGTTTTATGTGCAACATTTTTTCCCATTACTCATTGTATTTGAAACATTAGCACAAAGTAATTACAGTAATATCAGGCCTGGTTTTAACATTTAAATTCAAAATGAGATGTGACTTGGTTTGGCTAAAAAAGGAGAGGGAGACCTTACCAATTTTAGTGGTGCTGTATTATGAGTAAATGGCCCCCCCAAAAAAATTGGTACACTAAAAGGGATGGGCATAGGAGTAAAGAAAGCAACCAACAACTGACAGGTGATTTAAATGTGCCAGATATAATGCCATTTGCTACACATCGCAAACATGGTTTCCATACGAGAAACCACAACACAAATGATGTGGCCACGCACAACATTTCATGAAACAACTCATAAGCTGAAACACGTATATCATGGAGAAATTATCTTATCTACATTCCCAGCTTTCATATTTACAAGTCTTCATATTTCCACTTCATTACAATTACAAAAGCAGTCATGTAAATGTCACCTCATGCGAAGTGTTGAACAAAACCAAAGTTACAGAAAATTCCTCATAAGAGTTCTTAGATGTTCTACTACACCCACACAGCAAACATACTGTTTCATAATGAACTACACATGAAATGTTCAACTAAACAACTCACCTTGCTGTAACAGCCATCCATAATAGAGATGATAATGTTAGATAATGAAGAAGCAATCCTACTCCTTGACAAATCTTCACATCTTCTGTTTGATGGATACCCAAACTAAAAGCATGTGCAAAGTAACAAGATAAACTTCCAGCTCCTTCTGAACCACATCACCCTTTATCACCCATGCAATGCATTACTGCAGAGATGCATACCCTCCAGGCTGATTGTTGCATCTTTTTAACATTAATCCCCCCCCCCGTAGCACTGTGGCCCAACGCGGGCCATGGCCTCCTCATTCTTGAGGTTTCTAGATCACACACAGCAATGCAGCACAGTCGGTAGGACTCCTCTGGACGCATGATCATTGCGTCGCAGAGACCTCTACCTGACAACACACAACAGTCACGACAGACAGACATCCATGCCCCCAGTGGGATTCAAACCCACAATCTCAGCAGGCGAGTGGCCGTAGACCTACACCTTAGACTGTGCAGCCACTGGGACTGGCTTAACATTAATATTATTACTGGAAATATGACTGCCTGCCACTGAGAACCCAAGATTTTGAATCTTCCACTTCCAGATGATAAAATACTGCCTTAAATTTAAAATATGTCCACCAACCCCACAGCACCAAGAGATTTCAAGTATCTAACTCTATACAGTAAATGTTAATGGCATGACAGTGGATATTCTAACCAAATGTACATAACACTTACCAACCTTATTTATCAATAAAGTAGTAATATAAACTATCAGCCATTTCCAAATGAAAATGCATGCACAAATTCTGTGCTCTGTTTCTTCCAAATGCTGCTGTAAAACCCATTGATCACAGCTGCTTCTATAAACTGACATGCACATATTCTATAAATGGTAGAGTGCATTCTGCATGCATTCATTTAACTGTTAAATCACACATTCCTGCAATCTTAACCCTTTAAGTACCTGTATGCAAGCCTTTATAAATATTAAATATACTACACAAATTCTGTAAAATTTTCCTATAAATCACACAAAACAGTTACTGTAAAATATTTGTGTCATGTGCAAACATTCTGTATGTAAGGAGGAGTCCAGTCTTCTGGAATGTGATGTTGTGTCACTGGATAAGTGGGTCCCAGCATATCAATGGGATGTCTGGGACCATTTACCCAGCAGCAACACAGTGTAATATTCCACAAAACAGAATTTTTTATTATACCAATCGCCACTGCTGGCATAGTTACTGATTTTTTGCAGTACAACACTGATGTATTTAGCAACAAAAAATATAAAAGATGATGCCAACTTATGCAAATGCTTTTACTGTCCATCTAATAATGCCTCTTATCTGAAATGAAAAATCTTTACACCTGTAAAAGATAAACAAATAGCAGGGCTTCACTTCAACATACGTCTACAATTTGGAGGGCATGGACGAACTTCAAACACATTTTATTTTCCAAATGACATAAACCACAAAATCTGTTAACATTTATCTTCTCTAGCCATGGCTTTTAAAATTTAGAGTCTTAAGACACATGTCATGCTATGCATGGGACATGTCAGAAACATTTACCACTTTGTTGAGTTCATGTAGTACATGACAAGAGGGGTAAAAAAAGTCTCCATCTCTTGGTAGCTGAAGCAACTTGAGGCTCTTTAACAATAAAAATTACAAAATATTGTCAAACATACCAGCAGAAGAAGGTTTCATTTACAAAAACCCAGCAGCTGGCAGTTAATTACAGCAGCTCTGTATTTCTGCACTGTATTCAGATATATTAAACATCACAGAAAATCCACTTGTTACCTGTACATAAAGCAGAGGAGAGCCATTGAAACCCAAGTGTTGACCAAAGAGTGTTTTGTTTTCTTAGACATCTGAATGGAAGCATGGCATATTGCATATGTCACAATGGCCACCATTAAGCTTATAACTCCAACTATGCTGCCAACATAAACTGCAGGATGTGAAAATCTAAATTTGGCTCCAGCCACCCTGAAACATATTTTGGCATGCACATGTACTCATAAGCAATGTCTGAACTATTACTTTCCACAGTAATAGTTTGCGCTGAAGCAGATACCAATAGAGAGTAACTTAATCAACATTCCTTCCAAAACAAAATTCTAAAATGGTCATTACTGAATGCTCACCTTCCTGTTTGGTCATAAAGGAAGACATCTTTCTGTAAGAGTCCAAAGTAGCCAAATCTATTGCACTGGAACACCAGCAGGCCATGTACAAGATGGGAAAGTTGGCATCCTGTCTGACTCCAGCTACCTGTGCCATTGTTTAGGGTTGCATCCCACCATACAGGTTTTGGTGAACCAGATGTGTGGTGAAGAAGGGGAGCTCGCAGCATTACATACACAGGGTGAGTTAAGTTCTGTACCTCCAATCCCACTATAAAAAATTTATTACAACAGGGTACATTAATTTCTGTGCTAATTATGATTGACATCCAGGTGTGCATGTGTAAATGGAAATTCACAATGCGAAAGAGAAAACAGACTGTTCACATCTGTAACTGTTTTATTAATAACAGAATGTAAATTTACACATTTGCAAGTAACATAACAACTTGAAACATAAGCATCATATGTACACAGACAGCATGCATACTAAATGGCTGCCTTTGTGTTAAAAAAAATCCTGCTGTAAACTCATGTACACACAGGAGTTTGGTTGGTAACACATAAGCAGTAGCTGAGATGACTACCCAGTCTGTACAGCAATAAGCTGTGCAGGACGATTTTGTGTGAGATGGGCAATATGGCACCAAATCACATGCATGCATCCCAGTTCACACAAAAAAAAAAATCTTATGACATAAGGTACATACAATTTTTGTGACAGTTCATCTCTACACATCTAACAAAAAATGACTGTCTGATCATGATCAATTTGTCACTGCAAATTGCCTGTGTTTATTCACTGTGATCAACAACAGCTCCAGATACTCTGGTAACTTTAGGCAAACTCTTCTAATGACTGTGCATGTAAGTGACTGAACTGTGATAAGCAGTCATGTACAATCAATTACAACTCTGCAAACACCACACAAACATATGTTCCTACACAGAATGCACTATAATGATTATTAATGTAGTTCTCACCTAATTTTGTGCCAATAACACATGATGTAATATCTCTACCATCTTGCAGGGATGAGTCTGCAAGTATTCGGGGGAACAATCTATTATTCTCATACATGGATACCAAAAGCTGCTGACCAGACTTGACAGGGTACCCTTGCATCTCAAGCTGGTAAAACAAAGAGGCTGGTACATGGATGGATGCTTCTATGACCTGAAAAACAGTACCTGTCTTAAGACAGAAAGAAAATTCTCATATGGTAAAATTTAACATGTAAAAGCTAAAGGTAAAGTTCACCCTACAACAGACCACAGAAGCCCAGACATGGAGCAGAGTTATAGCTCTACCCTTTCTTTAACCTTGGCGCTATATGAGGGTGGGTGGTCAATGCCACTCCCCGGCCAGTTTACCCCTGGGAAAGACCTGGTACCCATTGTAAATTTAACGCACGTGTGCGCGTGCGTGTGTGTGTGTGTGTGTGTGTGTATATATATACATATATATATATATATACACACATATACATATACGGGAATTTCTAATAACTTAACAAAACAAATGACATTACTATTTATCTCAAGAGCATTCCATTCTTTTGGGATTTAACACTTCATCAGAGGGTATTTGAATCCTGACACATCAAGAGAATGTAGTGCCCATATCTTAAAGGGTGAGTGGTCCTAGAACCTAATGAGCCTTGAAGATGAGTGAATTACATGCCCTTGAAATGTCTGAATCCAATTACCCACTGATGCAGTGACATATCCTGCAACAGAATCCATGCTACATCACTGCAAAATCCTCACAACTTGCAAGATATTTCATCTTCACCTTGAACTGCACAACAAAGATTATTTTATCGTTATGCTAAAAAATGCACACAGTTTATTTATTCAATACATTACACCGTATTTTAGGCCTTCAAGGTGATTCATGTACTGTCTGACAGTTGGCTATACTGTCAATGTTTCAAAGGAACATGCTGCCTCCATCTTCAGGGTTGGAATTTGTACAGCGAGAAGGTGTTTAGGTTACTTTCAGTCTACTACACATGATACCAACTTCTCTTAAATCTCTAACTGAAGTTTAATAACCTCTCTTTGTAAGTTGAACATACAGTACAGGATATTCCATTGGACCTTGCATGCTCAGCTGAATACATCACATTTTCACATCTTCTTTCTCTAAGAACTAAAAGCCTCACACTTCTGTCTAGAGCTCTTCAGACGTTCTGACACAAAATTTTTCAACCAAAATTATGGGTTAATTTCTTGATTTGACATATTCTACAAGACCAGCCTACCTAGACACTGCTGATTCAAATGCCCTAACCAGATGAGGTAAAGAGTAGAGAAACATGAAATACTGAACTACACCCTAAGGGAAAATACATACCTTAGACCCAAGTAAAGTTGTTGCATTGCTTGTAGAACAGTAGAATAACCGATCCGGATTCTTTCCTGCATGTGTATACCAAGTGCATGATAGGCCACTGAACCTCTCTCTGTTCACACGATATTCTTCCACAGCAAGGTTAGACTGCAATAAATCTCTCTTAGTTTAAATATAGGCAGACCAGAAATGCTGATATGTTAATTAGTCTCAGAATGCACGCATACTTTAAGTAATGAAGTCCTAACAACCAACAGACTATACTCTACAGGTCTTGAACATTAGACAACAGATATTCAAATTTTGAAAAATATATTTTGCAATAAGGCAATAAAAAAAAGCAAAGGATTACAAAGATGACAACAATTACTTCGAGAGCCAAGTCATATTAAATAATATTCCATAATATTAATATCATATCAGCAAGGGTGTCCCCATGAAGTCACATGGGGGAATGCGACGAAATCATATGGTGGAGTGAAGGTATAGGGTCATGCATTCTTAACCTTGGCACTCGATGGAGGTGACAAGTTAAGTCCATTACCTAGTCAAAAACGCCCACATTTCATAGATCCCCCCCCCCGATTTCTTCATTCAAACCGCCCACCACTCCAAACTCTGTGCACCAGATGAACTTCATCCATCCCCAAAAACCACTTTGCTTTAAAGTCCATTTGATACTTCCCCCCATCTACACCAACTTCTTCCAGCTGAGTTCTTCTCTTCGGGTTATTCTCTTCATGTTATTTCATTTTACATGCCCAGTCCGTATCATTTTCCTTGATTCAATCACCCTAAGAATATCTGGACAAGAACACAAATTTATGCATCTTCCATTATGTAATTTTCTGCATCCTCCATTACTTCCTCTACTGTAGGGCCAAACATTCTGCTCAATGTATACTCTTCAATTTATGTGTTATACACATACTGATACAGACATGGAATTTACCAACTGCAGGAATGTATGTAAGAATGTATAATATTTCACAATATCTTCTATGATGTCAGTAGCATAACTTGACATACAAGCCAGTAAGGAAGCATAAATTGATATACAAAGGTACAAAGAATTAACCACAGTTTCTGTGATACCTTGAACATGTGCATTAAATGTTACTGTTTAGTGTTTCATACAAATAACAGGCACTGGGGTGAATAAAGTACACAGATGAATAAGAAACTGTTTTTCCTGATTGGTCAGCCAGTGCCAGTACTACATCTATACAAATATCACAATATATGACAGCAGACAGAACAGCGCTGCATACTGTGCATGTGACAGTACCCCCACCTTGTGTGACTGCAGTGAAGGAGTAAACTCTGCCACCAGCTCGACAGCCCTTACTAAGCGAGCGCATGCACGATCCTCCTCTTGTGCAGCAGCCAGCAGTTCTTTTGGCAGGTGCATAAGTGTGCTTACAATATCCACAAGATGCGAACCCAACTACGACAATACAAACACATCATGAATTTCACCACAAAATTTATATCAATACACAATGCCCATTAGCACATTCAATATTCATTTTAAATATCACACTAACAATGCAGGATATCTGCCATAAATCCAAATATACATACATACTTTGTAGCTAACTTGTAGAAGAATGCAAAGAGTCCACACCATTAATACTAAAGTCTGCTAATGACCACAATCCAAAGCTATGCAAATGCTATACAATTTTCAACAAAGAATTAAAAGTACAGAACATTCTACCATATGACAATGATATATGAGGGCATATCCAGACATGCCTAAACTTGCCACTAGTTCCAAGAATAACAAGTAGTACAGGTTTCTACCACTCAGTGATGTAGTATCACTATATTCTGTGTTAGTCTATTGAGTTTTGGAATCAAAAGCCTCTGTGATCCTTCTCGGTGGATATTTACTGCTGTGCATGTTCAGTGCAATCTGCAGTTTTCTGATGCCAGATCTGAAATAAGTTGGCTTTGGACTTGGAAAACCATGCCAGAAACACATGAGAAGAAATCTTATAATGAAATTACAGCTATATGGGCATTTTTTCCAGGATGTTCCAGATTATCAAGAAAAACTGCTGACCATCCAACCTGCAATTCCAGAAAGTCAGTTCGAGTGGTGCTTCCTGGAGTAGCAGAAATACTGGACCTAATGCATACTCAGTAGGGGACTACTACAAAGGAGAAAGCAATGACCAATAAGCAAGGGAAGCACACAGCTGCATTATCAACTCAGTTTGGAAACTTTTGGATATGTTCTCATATGTGATAGAGAACTATACTGACATAAACAAGACAGATATTTTGTAAGTCATATAATGTTAAATTACATTACAGTAGACTATCTAAACTATTTTAAAATTACCTCTCTCTCTTTCGTAACATATTCCAAATAATTTTCAATAGTTCGAGAAATGAACACCACATCCATTTTATCTTGCAGTTGTTTTCCATTGCCAGTGAAGTTCTTTAACCGCTTAGCACTCTCCAGCACACTGCCTTTTGCCACACTCAAATTTACCTGTAACAAACAAAAATAACTGGAAATGAGTTTAAAAATATGTTGAAAGCACATGAAGACTAAGAGATATGCTTTCATGTAAAGGACATGGGAACTAAGAGACATGCTTTCATTTAAGTCAGGGAAAAAAACAATGTGCAATGCCAGCGCCAAACTTTATATACAAAAATCAACTGGAAGGAAACAAGAGAGGGCCTATAAGTAGGAAGAAATTAACTTTTAGAACTTATCATGCTTGTCATGGGGTTAACATTCAGTGTGTGCTGCAGGCCAGAGGAGCCACTTGTTAAAATGTGGCAGCTCAGCTTACCTTAGCAATACTGTCACTTACTTACCAAAGATGGAGAGGGGAGAGATGGCCCAAGCTCTGAAAGCAAATGCAGGGTGCAGACCCTTCCAAGGGTTTTAAATCTATTGGTTTATCCTGCCCCCACCCAAACATTCAGAAGGGAAATAGCATACTTAAAAGTACCAAGATTGAGTAATTTTTATTCTAGCATGTCTTCCATATGGCAGAACAGTTATGATGCAATATGCCTCAGACATAAGAAATCAAGATCAAAATATTAAAATCTGCTGCCCCCTAAACAGTAAACATTCAAGTACAATTACAGAACATGAAATCAAGGACAGACCTTGGAAAACTGCTCCAGAATCTTGGTGGTCTCACTCACATAAGGGCACGCAGTTGTATTCAGCCCCTCCCAAACTCCAGATTCTGTACAAGTGTAGACAGCCTTGAGAGGGGGCCTATATCCCATACCAGTCAGTTGTTCTCCTTCACACTGAAGCTCCACTGTGTATCCAACAACCGTCTTTGGCCATGTGTAAACACCTTTGTTGTTCGAGGTCACTGTTCAAGTGAGAAAAATTTCTACTTACTTTCTTGTATTGTTGCAGTGTTCATATTATAAATTATAACAGATTAAGAAACAAACACAATGCACAGTAAGACTGATTTATTCAACTCTCCTACATGCTTCAGCCCTGCAGGGCAATCTGCAGAAAGAAAAATTGATATTAGAGGAAATTACTGAAGTTATAAAACAGTGACAGCCCCAAGTCAGCTGACTTGTAGGTGTAACTTTAGTAAATGTCTGACAGACTAACACTGAAGTCATTATTTTAATATCATCATAATAACTACATCAAGGAATAAATACAACTATATTCACATTTCTTTGAAACCTTCGTGCTAAACCAAAAAATGTGTAATAACAAGTTAGGAATGGACCTGATTATGAATTAAACCCATTTCAGCAATAAAAGTACCATTCAAAAACAGCACTTTTACACATTTTATGTTATTTTATAACAACAATGCACTGTATAACTTATGTGTTTTACTGATCTTTGGCCATCAAAAAAAAGAGAAATACTGTTTCAAAGACCACCAGGGCAGAATTCATACAAAAGTAAAAACACTCCAGTTGAGAATTCAGCATTCCAATTATACTGTCACAGTAAATGTTCAGAAAAACCTTAGAGTCCCATAAACATACTGCTACCTGAACTGTTTCTTACCTGTCTGTGGACAATACTCAGTGTCTTCAGAGATAACAATCACTGATATAGTTTGTGTTTGATTTCCTTCTTCCGACACCAGCCGACAATTCCATTTACCACTGTGGTCACGCTGAAGATGCTTGATACTAAGTGAGCTGTAAATGTTTAATAAACAAATCTTTTGTAATAATTATACAATCTAATGACAATCTCAGACAAGCAGAATTATTTAATTGAAGAGACGTAACATTTCTAGGCATTTCTTTTCTATAGCGCTATTCCACATTTCTTGGCCATTTTCACAACTCTTCAGCATTTGTAAGGCACAAGTTGCTCTAATGTTCTGTTATTCCAATTCATATTTAAATCTAAGAACTGAGTTAAAAACACATCCTATACGGAATGAGAGATCAAGAACTCGTAGCCAAGCCCATCTGTTCTATACCATTACAACATACCTTGGAAGACTGTCAACTATTTACAGCCTATATACATTTAACCTTCATTGTCTGGCCTTTAAATCCCAATGTTGCTGCAGATACAAGGGATTATGTATGTTTTAACTGTCTGTGCCTGTATCTCCTTGGAACGGCACCTTCCCTTTCAGCCAATAGAGGTTAATATATTACATGGGGAAAGTTATCAGAATAAGGTAATGAATGTTAAATTTTGAAAAAAACTTAAGTTACATTTTGGGGTACTTGAAGTAACATGTCATGTAGTTACAGTACATTGGCAGTTATGCTCAGCAGTTCATTACACTGCAGAGAGTGCCTGAGCAGACAGTTTGCGTACCTCAACCCTCTATAAAACCCAGCGTTGAAAGGTAATTGGCCTCACTTGCTTACATACCATTTATGTACCCTTAACATTGAAGATCACTACATACGTGGAGACGGCTCTGGGTTTGGCATTTACAAGAAGTTGCCGTTATGTGTATGAGATCTATCAGGCTTCAAGTAATACAAGGTTCGTCATGCTGAATGTACTTAGAAATTTGTACTCCCTTTGGTAAATTCCATGTCGAGTTGAGCACTTTTGGTTAACATCAACTGGCTATTTTTGTTTGTTGTCTAAATTCTAAATTTCCGACACTGCACTGGGTTACAGTGAAAGTGAGGCAAGGCAGTTACTTTGATTGACTGTTACAAATTTCTAAATTCATTCAGCATGACTTGCCTTGTATTATTTGAGGCCACACAGATCTCGTACACATAATGGTAGCTTCTTGTAAATACGAAGCCCAGAGCTGTCTCCATGTACGCAGCAATCTTTGATGTTAAGGGTATGTAAATGGTACGTAAGCAAGTGAGGCCAATTACCTTGCAGCGCTGGGTCATATAGAGGGTTGAGGTACACACACTGTCTGCTCAGACATTCTCTACAGTGTAACAAACTGCTAAGCATAACTGCCAACGAATTGTGGCTATGTGACATGTTACTTCAAGTACCCCAAACTGTAACTTAAGGTTTCCCCCCCCAAAATTTAACATTCATTACATCAATACTTTTCTATGTAAAAAATGAAACAAAACCTCATTTGTTTGAAAAATAGTATAGTAATTAGCGGTATTCCTATGCATATTTTTATGGCTGTTCTGATGATGGCTTGGTCTGAGCCTAAACACCTGGTCATGTCATAAAACAAAATAATTCATTTTATTAAAAAGATGTGACACACAGATGTTTAATATATGATCCTTAGAATTCTTAAAACTCAAACTCAGTATTGAAAAGTTTTCTTTCATTATGAAACAGTCAACACATCAAAATGTTCTCCTCACTTCTCTGTGTGGAATGTAAAGACTATGGACCAAACATTCTGAACTACCAAAAGACTCTGCACAAACATACCTTTCAACTAAACCACTGTCTGCGAGGTAATGGTTTTCAACAAAAATTTCTTCAAAAACTTTGGCTGGATCCTGACTGCCCCACATCCAAACTACACTCGCAATACTCCTCTCCCCTACCATCGTCCCAACAGTAGGAGCCCGACATCGTAGTTTCAGAGAATCACCAGCAAACACAACCTGATCACCAAAGAAAATAATAATCATTCCTACGCAAGCAGGTTCGCTTTCATTTTTATACAACTTGGCATTCCTGATAAAAAAAAAAAAAAGCTGGGGTATGGGAACACCAAGATGTGAGATTGTGTGCATGTACACGTGTGTGCCCGCGCACGCGTGCATGAATGAGAGAGAGAGAGAGAGAGTGTGTGTTTGTGTGTGTGCGTGTGTGCGCATGTAATGCTGTATGTCACAGTGTGAGTATATGCATAGTGCCCCCAATAGCTAATGAACCAGCAAAGGAAATTTCACATTCTTTTATCAGTACAGGCAGAAGTCTCAAAAACTTCCAACACACTTAATCATGCAAGATGGACCGGGTGGTGCAAAAGCAGAGTGCTGTAACTCCCAGGGCACTACCTTTCAGCCTGGGTGGATCAGTGTAAATGTTTTGGTTCCTCTGTCTCCCCCTCACCTGTGCCACAGCCAAAACCTGTGAATTACAGACATACCAGTTCCCCACCATACCCCAAAATTCACATCAAACAGGTCTGATGGCATTCACAGGCCACCAACAATGGGAGTAAAAAATCCCACTGCATGGACTCTCTCATCCTTGCCTAGAACACAGGGGCCACGCAGCCCCAGAGCCCACAAACTTAAGTAATGACAACAGCCAACCTCATAAATAGAATTCATTTTCATACCTGACTGTGAGCTGGTTTCAGTTCCAGTAGAGTTCCAGGGCCTGATCCAGCAGCAGGCCAATCACAGTGCAAGTCAGTACCTAGCCGCAGCTTGCGGATGGGCTGTCCCCGTAAAGCAGGAGGGCCTCCACATTTTGGTGACGACATTAATTTTACAGACACATTCTGAGCCCATTCCAGAAGCCACCCAAGTTCACAGTCACATACCAGAGGATTGCCTGACAGGTCTCTAAATGAAGAGAAGCCAATTCATCAAGAGCAAAACCTGTCCTCCAAACTTCAGTATTTGTTTGCGTTTTCCAGACACCTTTTCTGCAACTTTTATTTTGTATGCACTCTTGACCTTTATTTACTGCAAATACAAATCTGCTGTTGAAGGGTCAAATTACCATTTGACAAAATGCAATACATTTCTGACAAACCTACTGAACAGTACAAAGATACAAAATAATTCCCCTTGTTTTTAATAAAAAATCCACCTTATCTGAAAACTAGTTTCAAATTAAGTTGTAAAATGTAATAAGCTCCATATTTCGTCAAGCATAAATTTATGCATAATGAGTCACTTCCAGAAAACTGATACAAGTTCAATTTACATTTCAAGTACAGAATGAGTAACGGTGGACTCATACAGACAAAAACTAAATACTGCAAACAACTTTTAAGGCAGGTCCTTACTGCTAAGTTCATTAGAACATAATCAATAGTTTTACAGATAACAAGTGATATCACTAATATGATCAATTCATTTTATGCACTTCATGCACCAAACACCACAACCACGCTCAACAGTCATCGGTCAGGTACCCTTCTGGACCGGTGCATGTACGATATGTCACGGACAAAGTGGGACAGGTTACTCAATGGGCATTTCGGTTTTCTCCTGCCTGTATCAATCCACCAAAGTCCCATATTCATATTTCATTCATCTACCACTCATCTCATGCTATCAATCTTAGCAAATTACAATATTAAAAAAAAAACACCTTTCCTCTCACTATGATCAATAATGGAGTTCATTTGCTATTTAACATACAGTTAATTGTGACATTGAAACTTTTGGCAATATATCTTTGCATATTTAATACTCAAGTGTCAGAAATGTTCCTCCAGCTGCCCTGCATATATTTCTGGACACCAGTCTGTGTCTGTTCTGCAGAATAAGTAAGTTATCCTTGTGCATAATTAAACTTCACACCACACCGAATCAAAGGACACACAAGAGAACGGAGTGATAGCATCACACATTCTGTACCTTTGAACTATCTGGCTGCTTTATCCCCCGTGAAAAGACTCCCAGAACCCACACTAGACAGAAGGCTGGATGGGACCAATGTCATTCCATGGAATAACTCCATGGAGCAGAGTCCTACATAAGAAGCTAGCAGATGTTCAGGTAGTCAGGAAACTCCCCACTTTATGGAACACGCAGGTTCATTATATGTTCGAAAGTGCCAACCACTTGTACCCACATGGAATAGTAAAGAGAAAACCTTCTGACCCTACCATGAATCAAACCCTGGTTCAGCCCATAGACTGTTACTGTACTGACTGAGCTACTGTGGCTCACCTCTACAGCACACACATATCATTACTCACAGACAAGTTTCACTTCTGTCTAAAATCTTTATACAGTTTCTAACCCACGCACTTGCCCAGCTCTGCTCATATCACTGAACTAAAAGACGCTTGGGTGCAAAGAAGTACAAAATAATTGTCAAATTTAAAAGATCTACATTAACAGATAAGTGCTGGCACATTTGGTTATGTGAGATATGACATAAATAAGCTTATGGCACATTATGCTTCATCTACTTTAAGTGTTGTATTGTGTCTGTGGAACAGAAATTCATATCAGGTTCCATATATCACTGCACCTTGTAGACACTGTACTGGTTCTGACCTGAATTCTGCCAGCTGGGATACATTTCACATCGCTCTCACTATCTCCACACAACCAGGAAATATCACTTCAATTGTCTTCAAAGTTAAAGAGAATGTGAAAAATCACCCGAAATGAAACTAACCTCCTGGTTAGGTGACAGTGGGCACCACCCTCCTTGTTGTCTTCATATCAATTACCTGTGTATAACTTTTTGGACAAGAAATTCAAGCCACAGCATTCTGCATATTTCCCATAATTGTTCTGTCCACAGCAGTACATCTATCTGGTACACTCAACACAAATTTCAAAGCACATACTTACAGCTGTTTCAAGGACACTAGTTCATCAAACGTTCCATCTTGTATCCTGGCAATAGAATTCAGGCTTAACACCCTGAAATAAAAAGAGACACTGAACTAAATGTCAATATCCTTGACTTTGGCATTTCATCTATATCTGCTGGCCTTTCATATAATTTTTCTGTTAAACCTAGGGGCAGAAACTGGTATTTTGACAGTTTTAAGACTGTAAAAAATTGCAAGTGCCAAGAACATATTATATATCCAACAATTACACCTGATATTTATATTCTGTATTATGTTATTTGTATATACAACACCTTTTGGTTACTGGGGGCCATCATCAGGTATCCCCATAAAAATTAAAAGAGAAAATTAATTTGTCGGTATATCAACAACCTATTTCAAGAATGACATCTCATTCCTTTATAAAGGTTTAGGTTTTTTAACATCATGAACTTCCTTCAACATAATTAACATGAAGCAGCTGTGATTACCCTAATGTTATGTAAAATTATGTTACATTTATCCTTAAAATTCAATAGATAGAATTAAATTAAAGACAGTACTCCTTTTCTAAACAGAAGTTTTGATAGGCTGTTAATTAACCCCCATTCATGACATGTGTAACTTTTGTTTTCCCTGATGAAATTTATGTTGTTTTTGGGTCCAAATGTTACTTTGTATTTGAATTCCCTGTAAAGTCCAAATATTGTCAGTTTTAAATGTAAAATATGTATCCGGAGACAAGCAAAGACAAAAAAAATTCAGGTGGGCCCATACTTTGTGGTAGCTGTTGGAATAAACGTCAGTATGTGACAAGAAACACACATTGCTTCTATTCTCAATCAAAACATTTTGACCTCTGTAAGGAATACCCAACAGCATTCAACAGAGTTCAGGGTCCTTCTAAACACAAATTTTATTATACAATGAAATGTTAAGTAGCTGCATGTTCTGATCCTATACCCACATCATCTTCAGGCCTGCATACAAACAATTAGTAAAAAAGAAAAATACCAGATAGTTTTTCAACAAATAGAGCTGTACCGAAAGTATAAAGTATTTGTCTCATGGCACTGTAAGTCTAAGTTACTCTTGTCTGTCATTGCAGGGATATCTACATTTTTTTTATTTATATGCATGATTAAATCCTTTTTTCTCTAGAAATCATTCACACACACCGTGTGGTATGTTAGTATGTTAACACATCAACCCACAGCATAGTATAGTACCACAACTAGGACGACTTATCTTCAAGTATGGGGAACATAACAACCAATAAAAACTTACAACTTCTCCAAATTCTCCAGTCCTGCAAACATCAGTGCATCAATAATCTTCAACCGGTTGCCATATATATCCCTGTAAAAGATATTTTAAAAATTACATTTCCAATTCACACAATTCATGATATGATACAAATGCATGAACTTCATTTCTTTATTTCAAATAACTACATTAACTGTACTTTAAGATCTCTGTCATCACTTACAGTCTTTTGAGATTCGTTAGATTTGCAAATGCTTCATTATCAATTGTATGGATATGACTTCTGCTTAAATTCCTGCAAAAAAAATAGTTTAATTAATTAATTTCCCATACCACAATGTAAAATCCCACCTAACCTCCTACACAGCTACAATTTATTTTAAGAATCTGTTCATTCACACAGAATACAAAAAGTAACAATACATAATTCAAAATACTGCAAACACATGGATGAAATAAAAGTCCATAGTTGCAATACCTTAATGTATAATACAAAGAAAACAATGACAGTACACCTCTTGCAGACAAATGATGTTACTACAAATTCAAATGGTAAGAACTACATATGAACTGAAGCAATAACAGTTAAATATGAAAGCAGGTATCTGGCAAGAATGCATGTGTCATAAATGACAACAGTGAATACACCGGAGTCAGAGTTGCAGAGGTTTTGCTATTGAGAAACAAAGATGCTAAAATAGCTCTTATAAAAATTAAAATTTTGTGTTGATGTTACAAGTACACAATATAGTCTACTTACAGTTTCTGTAATGTTGGCAGAGAGGAGAATGCCTCCTGTGGCAAATGTGTGATGTTATTTTCAGACAGGTCTCTGAAAAATAAAATGGTGATATTACAAGACAAAATAGGTTATAGATTACAAGACTGAACAATCAATGTGCTACTAACAAATGGACCTTCTATGTACACTTATTCACCTTTCCCCTGCAAGGCCTCTTGTTTATTCATTTATTTTATAAAGCCACACCAACTATAAAGATCAAATAATGTCAAACAAGACATGTTAAAATAATTATGAAGGGATGTGGAAGGAAGGAGTCATGGTGCTACCCCTTATAACGGAAGAACTAAATACCACACAATATTTCTGTTAGGATACTCCACAGATAGATGAAACCACTGGGATTCATCACCAATGTGGATCTCATACAGCACAGCAGTTTTAAAAATAAATCAAGAGTGTGACTCATACAAAACAGCAACAACCACCTGCAGATTTTTCGTTGTAATAGGCACATGCAGTGTGTCTGCTGTCAGTCATGACAGGGCACTGCAACTGTGCTATATCACCATACTATCAGATTCAAGGTGGCAGGCCTACTGCAAACACAGTAAAATGTCAAGCAAAGCAGTGTGATTCAGTTATTGTAATATGAAGGATGTTGAACCAGTGGAAATTCAGTACCAGTCAGTGGAGGTGTAAGCACCACATGCAAGTCTGCAACGGATGTAGATATGGTGCGATGCTTTTGATAACGGCAATACAGATGATGGCCTAGATGCACAATCACATCCATTACAAATGATTGTCATGAAGATGCCCTTACCAGATAGAAAAGGTGTATTAAGTTGAATGAGACCAGCCAAGAAATAGACACTTCACTGGATAGTGTACACAGCATATCCCGTGACCAAATGGATTACAGAAAAGTATGTGCATGCTGGGTGCCAAAGAACGTCACAGACAAGCAGAAAAGCCAACACAAGAATTCATCTAGGATTTGTAAATTTCTCATGATGTTCATATGGTTTCAGTGGCCAAGGGGGAGAATTTAATGCTTGCTGGGTAACTGACAAACAGAGTGTATGTTGCAGTATAGTGCTTCATACAGTGTTCACAAGTGTCGACAACTGTTTTAGACCCCAACATCAGAAGCTCAAAATCAGTTAAATATGTATTAATAAACACAATGGTACAGAATTAAAATCCAAGTATGTTTCACTAGCATATTTTCAAAATACCAGCTACATTAAACAGAATAAACTAGCAGCCTTAATTAAAACCCAAATTCTGTACAAAGTCACGCAGAGTAAGTAGGATGGAATAATTGTTGGATCTAGAAACAAAATACACTTCATATTAGTGATTAAAAACTCACAGATGAAATAAATCCACTCGAACGTTCTGCAGATTCAACTCTTCAATAGTGGAAATTTTCCTATCTCCACCTCCACATTTAAACTTGAATTTTACTGCAGGTCGAGAGCGAACCTTGGTGCATACACATTGTGATGGGCAATAAACAGATTGTTCTGAAAGCTCAGTTTCTTGAACACAAAGCAGCAGGAGGTCCAACACCAACCATAACAATTCTCTGTCTTTTCTTACATGCCTCATTGTGTCGTACACACCATATTCATCATCGTCGGTCACAATCCACCTGTACATAGAATGAAAATATTACCAATAATAATGTCATTAATTTCAAGGAAATAGGTAACATCTAAACTACAATGTTCAAACAACTGTGTTATTGACATGTCAGTTCCATTACTATGCAGCACGTAATACAAAACTTGAGGTTGGTTCATCTCATACCAGCAAACGACTTATTAAAACGCTGTTACAAAACATGTATTTACCTTTCACATGTATTAATTTTGAAAAAGGCTAACTACATATTTATTTTCCGTATTTACAAAGATGCGTACTCTTTGACACCAACCACTTTCACGCCATATTGAAATGTCGCATTCATATTTTATTGGCTCTTGTCCATTGGTTGCTTTCGGGGTAAAAAATCATGCCCGACGCATCTCTACCTTAAACCCGTTCTATGGACATAACGGGTCTTTGTCGAGATCCGATTCATCCAGTATGGGTCCCCCATCGTGGCTAGTTCACTTACTATTTGCTAAACGCACTTCATCGCACCGGGCAGGGGAGGGAGTTCGAATTATTTGTGTACACGCTACGAGGGCATACAGGGAAAATGATGGTTAGTTCCTTTCATTCTTCAGCTCTGTATGGAGGTGAGTAGTGGTCAGCCTCACGCCCAGACCGTGTACCCCCGGTACAGATTGAATGGGAAGCTTTGTGGGACCTAGAAACGATCCGGACAATTTCGAGAAGAGTAAAATCTCCTGTCCGTGCATGGATTTGAACCTGCAACGTCCAGCCCGTAGCCCAGTCACTATACTGACTACGTTATTATAAAACCATGCTATCCCCGAGTTCTCACATATACTGTTCAATATTGACAAAAGTAACTGGTAATGCAAAAAATCACACTACAACAATATAATTCTTAGACCTAAAAATCAGATGAAAAGTACCTGGAAAATTATTGATAATGAAAAGGAACAACTCAGCATGACATGTCTGTTCCATCACTTGTAGTGAATGAAAAAATAGTAACGAATCAAAAAAAAAGCTAATATTTTTAATAATTATTATCTATCAGTGGCAGACTCCATAACTTGACAACAAAAAAGCCAAAAATTCCAGCATGATCAATCCAATTAATTATTTATTTAAATATTATAGTAAATCCTTTGCTACTTTAAATTGGCAGTATACCTCAAATTATGAATTTGGAAAAATGATTAAACCACTAAAATCTATAAATACAGCCCGGTATGACGAAATTTCAAACCGTATCATAAAATTAAGTTCACCATTTAGTATTTCTCCCTTGACTCACATCTGCAATACAGCACTTTTTTCCTGACAGACTAAAGTATGCCATAGTTAACATCTTTAAAAAAAGTGGTAAACAGGATATCTCAAACTATAGACCAATATTTGAATAAAGGTTGACAAACTAGATGACACTTGCTTTATTATATATTGCTCAACATGTTTCAGACGTTAATACGTCCATCTTCAGGAGCTAGCGAGTACTTGTTGTGTTGTGTAGGCTGAC
>Ga0123352_10002068_pt1 | contig 27611 bp, 16 predicted proteins | sample TergutLab28metaG_FD_89700 | JGI IMG/M metagenome (GOLD analysis project Ga0123352, IMG submission 89700) | Labiotermes labralis P1 segment gut microbial communities from Petit-Saut dam, French Guiana - Lab288 P1 | ecosystem: Host-associated > Arthropoda: Insects > Digestive system > Gut ... | reverse complement strand
TTTTTTTTTTTTTTTAACCATTAAAGGTCCGGGAAAAAAAGAGAAAGGGGGTTGGGTGGGGACCTGTTTTTGAAATGAGAGGGGGGGGGGGGGGGGGGGTTGTGATGCCAAATTTAAACAAATGGTGATAAGTATGCTGACAAAATTTGTAATTCCAATGGAGCAAGGAAGTTCACTGTTTCGGAAGTAGACATACGAAGGTGAAGGCAACAGAAGCTGAAATATCCAGCCTGAGTTTTGGACAAGCAATGAACTTCTGAAGGATTGGTTAGTGGTGTGTAACAGAAGGCCAGGGGTGCTCCTGAGAAATTTGGGGAAGCTGGTCTTGGATGCATTCAAGGGACATTTAACACCAGAAATAAAGCTACAGTTACTGGTAGTTCCATGAACACAGACATTGTGGTAATACCTGGGGGGATGACCTCTTAACTGCAAATGCTAGATGGGGTGAACAAACCATTCACAGACAATGTAAAGTAGCTGTATAGTGTGAGTGGCTCTTGAGAGGGGACTATGGTTTTATCCCAGCTGGAAGAATCAAGAAGCATAGTGTCTCTTGTTTGTCAGTTGAGCATAATGGCATGGGAACATATCTCACCTGAAGTGACTGTGAAGGTATATTGTGGAATGGCAGTGAAGAGGATGGGAATGCTAAGAGTGAGGAAGACTGGTACTGACTGGTAAAGGTAGGTAGAATCTGACATACTTTGTATTTTAAGTGTATGAAATAGTAAAATATTTTTTGTGGGGTGATGTTTTATTTAGGGGGTTACTTCAGATTAGGGTCATATTGCATTTGGGTTTATGGTAAGAGAAACTGTAGAATGTTCCAGAAGTTCACAGCCTTATACAGCTTGACATGTATGCCACTTGTGACAGAGTGGATGCATGTTTTTTGGTATGATCCATCTTCTGGATGGATCATACCAAAAAACTGGTGTTAAGTGAAGAGATCAGTAGTTCTTATAACAAAACACCATTAGGGCACAATAACTGAATTCATAGTGAGTACCTTTATTTATCAATACTGCTCAATAATTGTTCAAAGAAATATTACACACTCAAGAAAACTGTTTACAGCAAAACTTGTGTCACTCACATCTGAAGGGATAACGAAGTACTGGGTATTGTGTAAACTGACTTGACATAAGTGCTGTTTCATTGCAAATGCAAATTCATATTACAAGGCAGAATCAAAAAGTGGAGTGAATTTTGTTAATTACTTCATGTACAACAATCTGTGACAAATGGAAGTGCATCATTTGTCAACATAGTCACCCCATTCTTCAACGCATATTGTGTAGCAGTTCACAAGCCTTCTGATCCCATCTGTGAAGAAGTTTCTGGTTGTGATGGAAGCCTCGTATGGACCTTGTCTGTAACTTCATCATCAATAGCAAATCTTCATCCACACTAGGCTTCTTCTAATGGTAAATACCTGTGATAATCTGACAGAGCTAGGCCTGAGCTATATGGTGGGGTGGGGTGGCAGAAGTTCAAATTTCGGCTGACTGATTGCTTCAATTGTAACTGCTGCAGAATGCAAACGTGTTATCATGGGCATAAGAACGTTTTTCTTTGTCATGCAGTGTTCACCATACTGCTCTAACATTCTCCTATAAATTTCATATGTTTTAATGCCTGCCAACCACAAAAAACAGATGACAGCTCACTGTTCTAGAGTGGTACAATTCACATGCTGTACCACCATCTTTAAAGAAGACACGTAAAGAAACACAGCACTAACTAAACCTGACACTGATTCATCACAACCATCCCTAGTATGTAGTTACTGAAACAACTACTATGTTTCACAGTGTGTCCAAATGCAGCACCTCTACAGGCCACTTCATTTCACTTTTTGATTCGTGTTTGTACAACATTTATGTGTTCTGATCTTGTAGAACAATACATGCTAGAGTGGAAGAATTAAGTGGAAAAAGCAACTAAGACAGGAGGAAAGAAATAGGTGGAAAATGTCTTGTTGTTTGAGTGTCTAATAAGTATGCTTTAAATTATTCCTTTTCAAGAGAAGCAAAAGATAAGTCTTCATTTGCATGAAGGCATGTGAATTGCGACTGTCAGTATAACAGGTACAGTTTTCAGCATGAATACACAATTGCCCTGATTAGTCCGTCGCGGACTGAATCACTAGGCTGACCAACACAGAAAGTGAAGAACACAACATCACACATCATTCGCTGTATGCACAAGCCCATTGGATACCAGCCCACCTTGTTGAGAACCACTCCCACTCTGTAAACCTTGTTGCGTTGTATCTCCACTGAACGGTTGAAAGTTATTTCAACCAGTGACCCGTAATTCACACGTGTTGTGTAATGTGTGTATGTGAGTCGGCTGCCATCGGAGTCCAGAAGGTGAGCATATAGCAGTTCTGTGTATGACCCTCCAGCCTCAGATCCTTCGCCAAGAACTTGCGTTGGAATCTGCACAATATCATCATTCACAATAAATACCATTACAATAATTATATCTGCAAGTCAGGCACTTGCCTTATTGTGACTTTATATGGCAGAAGTGCATTCAAACATAAAACTTCCAAAAACTTTTCAATTACTTCTGCACTCACTTCGTCTTGGTTTCAGTTACAAATGATGGAAGTAAATTAATTCAAGTAGTTCACAGTCTGAAAGAAATGAAATTCTACAGCTTCAAAGCCATTACAGACATGGTGGATATGATGATTAAAAAGAAATTCACCTCTGGGAGCTGAACCCCAGGTGCCCACACTGTAGGCAAACACAATGCCAACTGCATTATCACGGACAGTGTTAAGGTGCACCTCATTATTAGATTTCTGATGTAACAATCAGGCACATGGAATATGTATTGCAAACAGTGGAGTTCTGACACACAATATTTTGACCAAAAAGTCAGTGCCCTCCCCTGCAATACTGCGAACCTGAACAAAAAGCAGAAGTGTTTCAATAAGCTGGATCCCCCTGTAACTACAAAGTGACCTAGCATTTAAAAGCAGAGAAAACCACTTTAACCCTTTGGGGTCTGCAGTGTTTATCACGAGTTTAAATAGCCAGGTCCGATTTAAATGTCGGTACAATCTCTAGTATTGGTATGGTTATACAATGAGCTAATTTACAGAGAGACCTTTGAATTTAAATTAAAAATATGAATGTGTATTATATCTAGAGTGTCTGACATGCATTCTAGAGTTTCAATTTTTTCAATGTGTGGTAATGTTTGAAACACGTTCCCACGTGAAGACCTGGTTTATGATCACACGTTTCACAAATGTATATTGTTTCCCTCCTTCCACCTGGCACATTTCGTTTGAAGCACACTATGCAATCTTTGTGTTTTTTCTCTGGATGTCAGATAATCACGTGCAGCATTCCATTCAGTCTCTGCTGGTTGTCGGACGTGTAAGTTCTTCCTCTTGTGGATGCACCACCACCTTCATGGAAATCCCCAACAAGGGACATGACTAGGTCCCTCCTGAACTTTATGTGGCTCATTGGATTGGAACTGATATTCTTGCAACTTTCCTTATACAGAACGTAGGCATTGATGAATGAAACCTCCAAACCCCAGAAGAATAATTTTCTCCACCATTTCAGTGTCCTTCAAAGGAAACAGTATGCCGCACAATAATGATCAGCAGTATCTACTCCGCCCATGTTCTTCATGTAGTTTGCAATAACACTTGGTTTCTCCACCATTTCTTCTTCTTTTCTGCCTCTTACTTTCCTCCTTACAGGCTCTGATTTGGATGTACTCCAAGTGCTTAGCATTGTCACCAAACGTCTGTCAGGCCAAGCCAGCAGTAGGATGTTTTCATTATTTCTGTATGCTACCTTTTCACCTTTTTTTAGCTTTGGTTTTTTCATGACAGCAGGAACATCTTTCCTGTTATTCGTGACAGTTCCAGTGAGGTGGCACCTGACCTTACTTAGTTCACTGGCAAGTGTTGAGCTTGGATAAAATCGGTCAGTAAAAATGTGGTAACTGTTGATATCAGGCCATGTCTGTCTGATATTATGGAAAAGGTGAAGAACAATTCGAGATGTAAAAGGAAGGTCCGGTTTGATGAGGCTTTCTGTGGTGATTTTGCCATGGTACGGAATGAAGGTGCAGACATAGCTGGTGGCAGAGTCTGCCAGAACATAGACACGGATTCCCCATTTAGTTGGTTTTTTTGGGTTGTAAGTGATGAAAGAAATTTTTCCTTTGAAACCTACCACAGACTCATCAACTGATAGGTTCTGGCCAGGAATAAAATACTCTCTGAACCTTGCATCTATGTAATTGAGGAAGTTACTTTTTGTGTCCTGGTTCTCAAACTGTGGTCAGAATTGGAAACTGTCTCCAAATGCAGCATCCAAAATATCTGAAGAAAGCGTTTCCTTGTAAATACTTCACCAAAGAAAGGAACTCTGCATACAAATTGTTGTGACCAATAGTCTTTCACAGAAGGTAAATGAATAACTCCCATGTTGATAATCAACCCCAAAAATGCCAACATCTCTTCTTCCACAACATCATACCATTCATGCCATATTGAGAAACGAAAAACAGTCTTATTGGCAATTTTTTCTTTGGCATAGGCATTTGTCTTGGCAGTGATTTTCTTTATAATTTCTGAGGTAAAAAACAACCTAAAAACCGAAGTGGGGTCACACAGTGTACTGGAACTTGTAGGCCATTGGTATTTGCCCCAATGAATGATTTAGCCTGGGGGGATCAATGTCTTTTAGTGTCACATTTTTGTAGCTATTCCTTGCTTGTGCAGTACCACTGACATCCAAATTCGCATCATCATGTTCACAATCAGCACAATTACTTTCCATTTCTTCTCCATTGCCATCATCGCCTCCAGCACAAACACTTCCACCACCAACGGCAGCATTTGTTTTACTGTCACTTTTTATCACGTCTCTCTGTCCTTTCCACACCAATTTCCTCTTCAGAATCTTCTGAGTCCACTGATAATGTTCTGTCACTAATTCTTGCTTTCTTACATGATGGTTCAGCCCGATATACCTGGCTTACACCATTATCTTCCTTGCTTGATAGATCACGAAATTCTTCATCCAAATCACATAAATAATCTTCATCATCGCCATTGTGTTCCAATTCTATCCTTATAGCATCTTCATCCATTGGCAATTTATTATATTTACCGTCGAAAGAACCGCAATGTATGACGCTAAAAACACTTCCGCTGCCCACACGCAAACAGCTGCACAAAACCAGCTGATAATGGCAGCGAAGGTCACATATGACGTTCTCTTTATTACGAAATTATAAACTGGCATCAGCCTGACACCTTCATTTGTCTAAGGAAAAGATCAACTCAACCTCCAAGGAGTTCATAAAACACATAATAGATGGCATGAGCTTCTTGAAAATGACAGAAAGCATTGCAATATAATGTGTCGAGCTGAGCTCAACGTTGGACCTCCTGCAAGGGAACGCACTGTCGAGCATAACTCGACGTTGGACCCCAAAGGGTTAATATCCATTACCACTCAAGGATCAGTTAAAATATTTCTTGAGCAATTTATTCACCTTACAAACTCAAACTCTTGAATCACTGTTTAGATGACCCTACCTACAACAAAGACTGATGTTGGAGGGAGAAACGTATGATCAGATTTCCTTGCAGAGACATGAAAGAATCACAAATTAACACTGTCAACCAGTGCCTTTCCTCAGGGGTACATGAATCCTGGATACCAGGTCATCTTTTGTAAGGTGGTGCCTAATATTTTTGGGTCCTCATTATGCAACTTGCTTCACATCACATGTAGAATTTCGAGGTCATTCCTATACTTTTAGAAAATTTGTGAACCCTGCTTCTGAATGTAAGTTCTATGATTCAGACTGCTTTTAACCACAATTAGAAATATATTACATGGCAGGTTAAAAAAAATGGACATTTTAGGAAAAGACATTACAGTATGGCGAACTAAAACCACCAATGGAACATGGCACAATACTTATCTGTGAAAAGCAGCCAGTCAAATGGACAAGGTGCCATGAATCAGAGTGGCCACCACATTACAAGTAAACATGCCTCAGCCATCAAGGGACATGAACCCTGGGACATTTACTCTACGTATGTAGTATACAGTACAAAGCAGCAGACACATAACAGAAGAGAATTGCATTTGCACTCACCTGCACACCATGCACACTGATGTTTCTATCAACTGTGAAGGTAACAGAGCAGTCCAGAATGCTGGTGTTCAGGCAGTGTGCCTGCGGAAGAATTTTGCGCACACAATATAACTTAATGTCCCCATAAGATGAAGATGCCGGGGCTGTGGGGGCTGTGGGTCGGCGAGATTCAACACTGTTTGAAAAGCCCTCGGGTAAAGGGATCTTGCATGACGCAGACGTAGATGAGATATTCAGCAGAACTGCAAAACTCTCATCCTGGGAGAGAAGTGGAGACAGTGCTGGGCCTTCTGCAAACTGTGATGGCGTTAGTGTCAGGAATCGGATCTTGCTTATGGCTGGTCCAAGGACAGAGCGCAGTGACTTGCCATCTTCTGGTGGGAGGCCTGATATAATACAGTTCACCAAAAGTTAATGCAGTATGGGAAGACATCATACAAACTCATACATTATTTGGCTTCAGACATGCATGAATGACCACCTACCGAGGCTGTCATCCATCTGCTGTAATAGTACCCCTTCATTCTACATTGAGCAAATTCTGTAGTTCCATATTTTAAAAATATAACCTCTTAGCTAACCTAAACTTGGTCCATGTGTCCATGGCATTGTGGCAACTGCAAATGTGCTGCATTTAAAAAAGAACTGTACAAACTATAATTCAAAGGTGACTACACTTTCAGGTATCATGAGCACTTTATTATAGCAGGATAACAACCAGCAAAGGACAGTTATATATACATAATACAGTACCTGCAATTACATAACAGCTTCAAGACTTATTTCAGTGATGCTGTAGAAAGAAGTCACAATTATTGACCCAAAATGAATAATGATGGTGTATGCAATCCTTGACATTTCACTGCTATCAAATTCAATTTTGCTGCATGTACAGAGACATACCTTTACGAATGCATTCACGGGTTGCCCAGCGTTGAGCTGCACTGAATAATTCCAACTCTGAACTGATTGTCAAATCATCTTGTTCCAAGATAGCAGTAAGTGTTGACAACTCCACTTCTTCGAAGCTTGGGTCCTGCAGTACGGCTTCTGTCTTCGAACAGATAATCTTAAACACAACAAAATATTAACTGTGTTTCATATCTGCCATAAAACAGCATGAAAAGAGTATTTGGTAATTAATTTAAAACTGCTTTCTAACTCTGTGCAGAAGAGACCTACAGAAGTTAACAGTTGCCTGGATGGTATAAAAATTATTCACATTTTATCAACATCATGTTCTCTAAGGTTTACCACCTGATCCTATCCTGAAACACATGTATCAATTCCATGTTCTCACAGCCTTACTTCTCTAAACTAAGTTTTAATATTAACATCCCATCTACGACATTGCCGTCCATGTGGAGTCTTCCCTTTCAGTTTTATGAACAAAATGTATGTATGACTCATGTCCTACGTGCATGCTGATCCCCTGCCCACATAATGTTTTCCTTGATGTGACCATGCTAGTACTTGGTCAGGAATACACATCATGAAGTTTCTCATTACACATTTTTCTCCAATCCCTGTTAGTTCCTTGCTCTTAGGTACAAATTTTCTCAAACACACTTATGTTCTTTGCTTAAATCTTGTTTTCACTTATCTCCCTTATTCCAAGTGAAATGCATCTAGTTCAAATCCTCCCAAGCCCATTGGATTTTCTAATCCCAGTCATGCAGTAGCTGATTTCATTGTGATCACACACAAAGCCTGTATACATGGAAGTATTACATTATTTTAAAAAAAATTATGTATGAACATTCAAATTTGTCTTGTTACTGCTGAATCTTTCACTTGTTCCCAAGCAAGGCTGGGCAGTGTTGTCAGTTTTTTTTTATGACATGATAGAAGTTAGCTGTGCAAATTAAACATCATCTGTAATACTTTCAAAGCCATTGATGCTTTCCCTTAAAATAACAATTCTGTTTGTGCAAGGAACTGACAGGTAAAAAGTGTTGCTGCTGACATGAAGAAACTATTCATGCTTACTTGCAAGCATTTATCCATAAGCACAGGTTCTTCAAACAGCTTTGCAAATTCATATGCTCTACAGGCATTTTTTGGAAATAAATCCTGCCACAAGTAATTGGTGCATTCTCCCACCAAATGTGGCAACATGTACTTCTTTGCAACATAGCATAATTCACATGCCTGATCAAAAGACTGCAGGTTGATTGTGTCTGTGTAAATGTACCTGAAATCAAATTAACTGACTGAGAATGCTTCAGTAGTCAGCAATGTTCATACAGGAAGTGGATGAACTGTACTGAATAAGGACTTCATGTAGTTTTAATGCATTCTATGCATGAAATGCAGCAAATGAATGTGTTACACAGATATCATTTCTAGAAGTATTTTAACATATTTATATTAAATATGGCATTGGGACGTACACTACAAGGTGGTTGAGTTTTATTTTATGCCTTAGTGGTACAATATAAGACATATGTTACAAAATGATCATGTAACACTTCATAATTTTTCCCCAGAAGGGCTCATTACAACACAACTGGTATATTACATGACATGCATATGTATTACACACCCCTGTAATAAACATTCTGTTCCTCTTACTGAAAGCCCTTAGAAAATTCATGTGAATGTTGACATTCAGTTGGGGATCTCTTCTATATAAACAGTATCTACAGGAACAATAATAATAAAAAAAATTTTAAAAATAAAATAAACTCACTTTTACACTGTTAGAGTACTTGCACAACATAAGATAATTCAAGTGGTTTCAGTTTTCTCTAACTGGTCTTTCTCTTTCAGTGCTGGCAAGTAAAGTAACATTTCCTCACAACAAATTATAGACTGTTGATAAAATTAATACACAAAATACAAATACTTGTCTCATGGCAAACACTCTTAAATATGCTCCATTTTGGAGATAAGCATGTAATGTCAAAAAAATCACCAGACAAATTGCAGATATTAACTCACACACTAAACAAATTAACAGGCAAATGTGGAATGGGAACAAGGCTGATGTGTCCAAGTATGTGGATGCTCACTTTTATTCACAAAAGACATAACACTCTGACTGCATGATGATAATGACAACCATGGCGAGATGCTACTTGTTCTTAATTACATATCAGAGCAGTGCTACCAAGTATCAGCAACACTCATGTATCTTCCCCAATTCATTTGTGTAATTTGCAAGAAGCCTCGTACAATCAGCACATTGCATGACTTTGCCTTCTACTTCAAATCTAGGAAAACCATGTTTCATGTGAAATTCACCTTGCATATACGGGTGGAAGAATATCTTTTTATGAAATTGCAATCCAGTAAAAAGTGCAAGAAAACCAGGACACCAGTACTAGAGGTGAACATCATGCCTGACAAATGACTTATCCAACTGCATGATGTAACTTATTAATTGCAATAAAACCTTCTGTGAAGACTTAGTTAATATCCAACACTGGAGGAACTACCTCTTTTCATTATGAAGTTAACGCAGCGAGTGCCACACCTGCCTCTTCTTTAGGTACGTATCTCATAACATAGTGCCTTTTGAGCACAGACCAATGAGGGAGAAGTACATGCAGCCAAGCAGTCAGTCAACTAATAGTCTGTGTTTCCTAACCTGAGTGTCCATAATGCTGCCTGTTACAGACCCACCTTTCTACTGTGTTACATCAGTGGGTGTTGGCATGAAGTGTGAACCCCACATCCCTGTCAACATTGTAAGGTTGTGACCAAATACTTATGGCATATAAACAGTATTATGATGTTCTTTTAAGTTTAGAATAAAGTCCTGCCTCTGTCCCCACTCCCACTCTTTTTTTGGGGGGGGGTTGGAGGGACTCTGTCCGTTGTCAGCTTAAAAATAAAACACAATGTTTCAAAAGCTGGCTCTGCTCCTGTTTTCAGTTGCATGTTGTCATTTTAATTGTAAAGTGACAGACAAAGTCCAACAACAGGAGAATGCTCTGGAATATAATACATAATCATCAAAGCTCTACACTACCAACTTGTCCAACTGGAGTTGCTTGCGTACAACATACATGTTCCTTACACCATGTCATCTCAATGGTGCATTCACACGGGACTGCACTGTATAGCTGGAACCTTGAGGACAAGGTCACCCTTCCCTAATTTCAGCATGTGCACATTTTTAACATACATGAGTGGTTCACATACCTCAATTTGCAACAAATACCTAAACAGTGCCAAGTCTAGCACATATCAGGAATTACTCAGTTATACTACTAATGTTACCAGCCACAAGAGCTCCATATTTCTCCTCTGACAGGTTGATTTTGTACACAATAGGAAGTAACAACAGACCAGAGACAACTGCAGTTTCAAGTTCTGTGCACTTCACCTTCACTTTACTTTACTTTACTTTACTTTACAGTATTTATATCAATGAGGATTAGACATGCAGGACATTTGCATGAATACGTGAAAAAAGAAATACATGTAAAAATGACTAAAGGAAAATGGGAGTATAGCATTAAATTGGGTCTTAGACTTACAGACTGAAGACGCAAAAATGGATAGTGAAAATTACATCAAATGCTTGCAATAACCAACAGTTCACCTCACCAGTGCCAAAAGCCTGGCACCAGTGTGTGATGGTGAGTGTGAGGATTATCCCATAACTGCAAAGACTACATCATCAGGTTTTGAATGCACTGATCTCAAGGCCTCAAATTTGGCACTGATTGTAAATGTTGACTTTGAGAATGGCTGCATCTGGCAACAAAATTCAACTGTAAATCACATCAGTTTTAAAAATTCAACTTTCTGGTCCTGAAGGAATTATATTAGATACAACACTATTGAACACGGAACTCACCAAGGAAGAGCTGCTGGCAAATCAAAGAACATTTTCAGACTTTTTTTTTTATATGCCTGCTGCCCAATGCATTAATTACACTCATAGAATTGGTCTCCATATAGTGGTGGGAAAAAAAAAACCATGCCCTTCTTCGGAAATGAACCCAATTTCTCCAGCCCTTAAATGGTTACTGTACTGACTGAGCTATCCCAGCATATTGAAAGATTGCACTTTATAATCAGGGGTATAAATTATTAATGGGCTTCAGACTCAACATACGTTACCCTAGCAAGAATATCTAATGCTATGTTATTCTGTAATATGTGCTTCAGACTCAACATACGTTACCCTAGCAAGAATATCTAATGCTATGTTATTCTGTAATATGTGACAATGTTAAAAGTAATAAATGTTCCTTGATAATGAAATATTAGAATGGGTGAATGGGTCATGTAAATGAAACCCTGTGTACTAGAAAAGCATGTAAAGGGTACAATGTTGTAACTGTGCTTAAATAAGTTCAACATGAAGATGTATGGGCAAGTGGAAGTATAACCCCCAGTATTCTTAATGTCAGCTTGATGCAATGGCTGCTTTACTGCCAGAAAAAGGGCCTTTGGTGCTTATCAGCAGGAGGCTGGGTGGGCCCTAGAACCAGTGTGGATGCAGAGAAAGATGACAGATCTCTTTGTCACTGCCACAAATCAAATCCTGGGCATCTAGCCCATAGCCCAGTCACTCAATGAGCTCTATCACAAAAAAACTTAGTAGTCTAAGTAACTGGTGCTGTAGCCAAGACTGAAATCACATACATACTTCTTATTGTTAAGCTGATTTCAGTACTGAAACGTACCTCACACTGGGAATTACTTATCACTGAAGTGTATGGTGAGAGTACACATTAGATCCATGAACATTAATTCTTATGGGAAAAATTCCCTCGCTCAGTGCTGTTTCACTTGGTGCTCTGTTTTTCTGGAACCAATTAAGACAGCTAAGTCAGAAATGCCTGTACTTAATGAGTACAAGTCAAACACATTACCACTTGAGCAACCCTGCTCAGCTGTCACAAGGAGACTTTTTATAAGGAAAGGAAGGGACCACAAGGTGTCAGAACTTGCAAAGATTTTATGTTGATGTCACTGACCCTGTCTTAATCACTTTAGGTTCTACACTTACATCGTCATACAATATAAAAGTACTTCCCTTAATATCTTTAAAATGTTTAAAAAGAAAACAAAGGATAAAAAAGTCATACTCCAGTAACGCCTTGAAAGCTTCAGGCTGCACATCCAAAATAGGAATGGGGTCACTCTTTTCTGCCATTCCACCAAAAAACATTGCTTCAAAAACTGGACTTGACATTGCCAAGAACAGCTTGTGAGCCCCAAACTCCTGAAACATAACACATACATGTCAGTACAGTAAAGATCCATTTTAGTGATTGGCCTGAAATGTGATATCACATGTATCCTTTACAATGCATTATTCTGGGCCCCCAAAATGTAATTTGCTGTTCAGTGGTGTCACCAGAATGTGAATCTGCAAATCAGTAAGGAAAAACTTAAAATGTTGTAAAACATCACTGGTCCACAGGTGCATAATGTGTCCACGTATAATTAAGAACCAGGCCAAGAAGATGTTTGGGGGAGTGAAGATATAGTTCCATGTGTCAACTCAGCATGAGATGAAGGTCAGTGGTCAGCTTCAGACTGAAGACTGCTTTACGCCTGGGGAAAGAGCCCTCAGTACCCACTAAATAGGTGATTGGATGGCCACATCTAATTTGGGTGCTGTGTAGAGGAGAAAAACTCTCCCTGCTGGGAATCACATCTGAATTCCCTGGATGTATAGCCCATAACCTAGTCTCCATACCCATAGAGATAACCCAGCAATTATTACTACAAAAAATCCTTAATTTACAGATGCAAAAAAAGCTCCATCCTGTGTATATATCAGTAGCTATTATTTGCCCCTAAATCTTTATAACAAAGTACAGTGTATTTTAAATACTCTACCTGTGAAAGTATGTTAAAGTCTGATTTGAGAACTCTATATATAAAATGTTAATAGCTCAACAAATCTTTCCTGTCTCCATAGTACATGATTTTCTGAACAGCCAACTGCTATTCAGAAGATCAAACAATTCTCTGCTTCTGTGGAGTCCATGATCACAGTATTCACAAAAACTCATCAACAGACCTCATGTAGTAAGGCAGCCTGACTTCAAATCAAGGAATGTCACCCCAGATGAAAGCAGAATAATTGAGTAACATTACTTGTAGTGAATATTTCCAAGAAGGAAGCTGTTACAGGCAGCTTTGTAGAAATCGAGGTATTAGAATTTATACTCAGCGCTGTCAAAAAAAAAATGGATATAGGCGTAGACAACAGGACGAGTCTTTTGTGCATTGTTGGCAAGCAGTTCAGTGCAAATACTGTGAGCACTTGGTGCTTTGATTCAAGACAAGGGTCAAATTCCTGCCTTGCTTATGAATTTCACAAGTTACAAATTTTGTACTTGTGAACTGTAGCACATATGTTTGTGATTGCACCAATACATGAAATACACGTTTATGAGTTTGGAGCCTGAAGTTTTACAAGCTTCAAGAATATCGATAACGCAATATTCCTTGAATGGAGTCCAACTCTATGACCAACCTTTAGATGGCAGCGTCACTATCCAAAGCTACCATTTCTGATGCCCGATGGAAGTTGGACGTGAGTGGTCACTAGAATGGAAGTGCAGTTACACATCCTAAACCAGTCTGCACCACCACACATAATTTTCTAAGACTGTCTTAAAAGTTTTTCATGTCTGTGCATTACATGAACAATTCACACAATTTGTCACAACTCTGACATTTATAGATCTACCTTGATCACCTTCTGGAAGTTACTGAATATTAATAAAGCCTATATAAAAACATATTCTCTTAACTATGCCTAAAGTTTACATGTGATGACTTTGAGGTTTTTCCACCAAAGTTTTAATAGCTAATTTTAGCTTTCAAGGAGATTCACTGTTAATGTCAATCCTGTGGCAGGAGTGCACACTGCTGACATTTTAGAGAAATTTGGAGGAACTTGCTCCAACCCTGCTCACAGCTGCAGTTAGTACAGAGAGAAAATTTAGGGCCCACAAGAGGTGAGAGAAAAGAGCTAGTGGTCAGTCTGGGCCAATAGCAACAGTGAATGCAGAATGTGACAAACTGCCCTTTTCAAGGAAGAGACTTAGAGGGAAAAAATGTATCTCCTGTGGTCACCTACCCAGGTGCTCACCACATACAATGTTCCTCAACTAACCCAACTTCTGAGCAACAGTGACCACTTCGGTGGGTAATGACATACGAACTCAGCTTCGTTGTACAATGTCTTAGGATCCTGAAAAGGGCCACTTGTCGCATTCCCTGTTTACCTACCTTGTTGACCTGTACTGCATACTAGCTCCCATCTCATCCTAATTGGGTCCAAGAGACCACTGCTTATGTAATCAAAACATTTTCTCTCCATATCTACTTTGACCATTAACACAAAGACAGCAACTGCCCTGAAATGCTGGCAAAAGAGGCCATTGTCACGTCGTTCAAAACCCTATAACAGGATCAACATTTTAACATCTTTCATGTGTGTTACATGTTCCACTGATGTCACTCTAATTTACCTCATCAATAAACCAGTAAAAATTATGTACTTTCTCCATTCCCAAATTTACTTTATCTTTCTTAGATCCAAATATTGTTCGCAGAACTTCATTCTAAAATATCTTTAAACCCTGTCCTTCCCTCATAACTTTGCAGACATCTTCCATCCATGTTCCATTCTCAGTGGTACAAAGTGTTGCACATGCATAAAACATGTACAGTTGCAGTGTTATACATTCTAATTTCTTAACCTTCTGATAGGACTTATAAAGATACAAGATCCTGAAATGAAAGAAAGCATTTCCTGAATTTAACCCCCTCTTTAATTTCATGAAACATACCACTGTCCCCTTCCATACAGAAAAATGGTTTATAGTGTCCAATTTGGCTGTTACAATATTTTTAAACTTAGGGTCTTCCTCTCTAGACTTGTAATATCTACCTGCACTGTTGCTGTATTCCAGACTTCCTCACATAATAATGCACAGCACCCATAACTTCCATTATAATAGAATTTGAACTGTGTAAATCACAACTGAAGAAGGCTAGATCATGACTGCACAGTATTTGTTGCATTAGGTCACACTATTTCAGTTTGTATGTTTGTTACATCAGAATGCAGTTACTGCCATGTGGGCTAAATGAATGTGTGAGAAACATTCATCCTACTGGTAAATGGAAGGACTGATCATCCACAGCCTACTGCATTAATACCTTGTAAATATTCCCAGAGCATTAGGTGCTAAATCTGTTGTTAGATCTAGAATCTGCTGATCATGTTCAACAAAGATGTGTTGGTTTAAACACATTCCTTTCTTCGATATCGGACAATAAAAATGATCACTGTAATATACTAAATACTTCACAGATATGACAGGGGTGCACAGATTTTCCACAAATCTAGGAACCACTTCCAAATTACAGGTTCCAGAAGAGTGACATAAAGCAAGTTTCATACTGAGGACCCACAATTCTGGAGTAACCTGCAAACCTCACTGTTATCTGATTCCTTCTGCTCAATGTGTGTGAAATTATACAATTTTTTTATGGGGGGGAATGCAACAGTTATGCTGAGGATGTTAGGTGTCACCATATAAAACTAGTCACCTGGTACTTGAATGGTATATGAATTCCTTGTAGTGCAAATGGGACATTCTCAACAGTTACTCACCACATGAAAATTCATTAATAATTGAACTTCACATTAACTTACGAGCAATAATTACATATATCATGTCCAGAAGATAAAGCACACACACATACACATACAGATACAAGTAATGATACATATGTAGACTCTACATATTTATTCATTCAATCACTTTAAAATTATAACACTAAACAGAATACACAGTATAAAAAAAAATGAATAACACATGTAAAAAATGATGTGGCACTATCAAAAACGAGAAGCCACAACTCACTCAAAAGTATAAGATTCTAACGTTGTATGTGACTGGCACTGTCAGAGGCTTGTGTTACTACAAAAATTAATTAATGCCTTCTTCATGAAACCAGAGTCATTTATAATGTACAGATGATTACCATGAACACAACTCATTAAAACCAAACATTCTGAACACAAGACAAAATGAAAGAATACTGTTAACAAATAAATTCACATTTCTCTCTTGTGTGTACCTGCTGATAAGGTTCAGTCCCAACAATAAATCTGCAATCACTCCACTGGGCTGTTTGTAGCAGATACTGACCTCGTTCACTGATTTTCTGCTTGTTTATTTGCCAGTCACATGGTGAACTCATCTGAACACAGAGAAATCATACGCATGAGCTACAACAAAGCCATGAATTGCAGCACTTCCCTACTTGTGAGTGAAAAATAAAACACCCTACTTATGTATAATGAACAATGATGTCCATATATCAGATTAGGCAGTGTCCAGTGACTGAATCATTTGTGAATAATGCACTGGGAAGAACGCTAGAAGTGGTCATCATGACAAAACTGGATGGACTAACCTGGTGTTTGACAGACTAAAGAAAACATCAAAGAACCAAAGTCCAGGTAATCAGTTTCCATATAGGATTTGAACCCAGGGCCTCCTATGAAGAACAGCTACCACTTGACCTTAACACCTGCTCACTCATCTACAACTAAATCTAAAGAAACATATACTTGCAAATTGGACAGCTGTTTGTTGTGAGCATAAGCTTTATATGTGACAGGGGGCAAGTAATGTGAACAATTACGTTCCCGAAAACATGCAAGTATTAAAGAGAACTACTTTGAATTCCTATATTGACATTAACAAATTTAACCGAAATCCAAGGCCCAATGGTAATAAACACAAATTCACCGGGTTATAGGTACGGTAACAGACATTATGGACATATGTAAATGCTGCTTTTGTAACCTCTCTTTTAGGGATGCGTACGACCTTGGTAAGGCGCTACGGGGCACTAGCATTTACTGGTGCCTCGGGAGTATTTATACAAGCATTACATTTTCGTTTATGCGTTCCCACCACATTCAGTCTCAAATATTTCCACTATTTCAATTTCATCATACTTGGGATTAGCACTAATCGCTACTGACAAACGTGACCACAAAAACCACCACACAAAGAATATACTTCGCCGATAAATCTTCACACCGTGTAACTCACAGATTACTACGGTACAACCACTGATTACTACATGTGGGTTAGTGAGGTGGGGGATGCAACCTACACTAGTTGATCTGTGGATGCAACTACCACATGGCAACCTTTGTTATTTCGTTCTTGCCATTGTCCTTGTTAGGCTTATGCGACAAGGTCTTCTTGTTGCACGACTATAACAATAATAATGTGTGACATCAGGTCCAATATAATTAATTTATTTTATCGTAATACAAATGCAGTTCAATATTAAATGCGGCATAACTATCTTCTGCAACAATTCAGACACACAACTGGCCATTCATACGGCTAATAGCAATGTTCATCGCCAGATAAGTCTTGCCGAAAAAAATGTGTTTCATACATACTGGCCGCCTGGACCGACAGAAAATTTCTTCTTATCGGTATATTCAAGATTCCTGTTCACGTTTTATCATATCAATATGAGATATTTCGTATTCACAATCTTTATTACTATATCAACACCACAGTACATTTAAGTTGGTAGTCCCGGTGGTCGTTCTGCGAAACTCTTGCCTAACGAGATTTGATGTCCTCACAGCGTTGCTGCTAAGGTTACTGTCTGTGATGTTACAACACTTTGATTGGTGTGATAGTTACTAACGTTTTCCTTGACAGTGAGGATAAAGGCACTACAATCATACGAAACGTCGGCAACTGCCTACCAATCGACCCAACGTAACATCCCAGAAAATTGCCATCTGTGTGATGTGTCTATTGTATTGGTCATGTGAAGATTCCAAGGTATATAAGTTGTCCAAGAGAAATACTTCCTTCACATCCAGCTCCGTATACTCAGCTACCCGCAGGTTAAGAGTGAAAGCTCGTAGGCTGCAGGAAACCGACACAGGCTATCGAAACAACATGGCCCAGCAACATCACTCCCAAATGTTGGCTGCAAGAAAAGACCCATCTCCTCAGCTGGTATTAACTCAGAAGAAGAAGAATGATGTCCCTACCAGTCTCATCTCCTACCAATAGTTACAGCCACCGTTATGGAACCAATTTCCATGGCGGACTACGGGAGCCGGAGTTCCTATAGCTGTTCGCAAGATCATGCTTTCCTACCTCACGGCCCAACGACTCCGCTACTTTTCTGTCTGTCCACTATCTGATAAACCGCTAAAGATCATCTACCTCTAAACATACCAAACGAAAAATCACAGTCCATCTCTCACATTCGTCTGCAACATTCACATAAAGGTGGAGCAATTTCTGACTAGGCGATGGCACTCGTGGAATCAAATCCCGGTAGCGTCAACGTTGTGGAAAACCTTGCAAATCAATACGACAAGACTGAAGATAGCAGCAACAGAGAGTGGACAATTTAACATCATCATGAAAGCTATTTACGACCTTGTCATGAACACACGAAGGATTGGCTCCACTGGATGTGCAGCTGAATTTATCACCATCTCTACGTGGTAGATCTCTCTTCTCCACTGAACAAAAGCAACCAGAAAAGAGCAGCAAACGTCTGCGCTAAGGAACAATATCTTGGGCTGGACTTCAAAAACTCCACGGGCCAGCTAAGGACTGGCCGAAATGAAATTCATCATTGTTATGACTCCCAATTATTTTCCACATAATGGACCATATCATAGTTAAATCTTCGGCCCCAGTAGACAAATTCACAGATTGAGAATGACATTTAAAGCGGCAGTTAACTGGATTTTTACAATACGAAACACTATAACAATTTCACATGAAGTATTATGAATTATTTTTTAACATCGGAAATTCATCAGTAGAGTGACAAGACTGGATACTAAGCTCTTCTTAATGTTTTTTTTTGTAATTTTTTCCTTTTCATATCTAAGACTTGTCAGACTCAATAGCTAATTATAGAAAATTCTGAGGCATTTTTCCGAAAACGTGGAAGTTGGCACTTTGTCTCTGTTCGTTGTATTAACAATACGTACAGGTGAATACGTTTGAAGATTTTCTTGATTATTTACAACGAAATTTGTTAACGAAAGTATATATTGGCATGGAGCAGGTAGAATATCTAACCCTTAAACAGACTTCTACAAGAATTTTTAGGTTTTGAGAATTGCGCTATGCTGCGTTATTGAAGAACGCAGTTCTCTACTTCGCGTGGAAAGCCTGGTAATCAGTGCAGGTTAGGAGCCGATATGTCGCATTCATATTCCGTGGTCACTGCCTTCTCTATATTGCCACATTGTATGTTACGCCTGTTAACCCTAGGAAGCCATCATGTTTAACAAGAAAAGCGGTTATGAGTGTGAAAAACATGTTAGAGCATGAGATTACGATAACATAGTTTGTTACTCCCACTTCAGTAAGAGATGTGAAGGTAAGATCGAGATAAATGGGAACAGTTTGTTCTTGACAGTGGGAAGTATTTGGTGCCTAAGCGATGTGATAGTAATGTGTGTGTGTATGTGATGGTTTCCGCATTAAAGATCCAATACAAAGACCTGTCACCGATGTGCAGTTACGTATATTTCCGTCGCTTAATAATGGAATCAAGGAAATGATGTCTTCATCTTGTATTGATTTTGTTGATGATATAGTGTTATGGATTATTAGCCTCCGCCGATGATCGCCTTTTTTGTATGATTGCCCCCATCTAGCATATTGATCTTGGATTTGCCATGCTGTCTAATAATATGTATACAGAATTTGTGTTGGAAATAAAAAACTGAAAGTTTTGTTATTTTATATTGTACAGGAAAATGGGGAAACAACGAACGTAACGGCTGTGAAAGTATAGACACCATAATGCATTACTAGGTTAACCCTGGAATTTAGGATTTGGCAAGGTGTCATATTTTATTATTAACTTCCATATAATAGGTTGTGAGTTATTATACGAAGAACAGGTAAGTTACTGAAATTAAGTTCTGTCATTCAGAATATGTGGATTTATTGTATTTATTTGATTTTAGGCCTGTAACTGTTTTGTACACAAGTGTGTCTCTGAAACATAGTTATGGTGTTTGGACTTGTACTTGGAATGTTTTCAGAGTAATCTAAGATCATGAATTTCTGATTATCTTAAGCCACAAGATCACAGTGTTAATTATATCCCTTTTGCCAACAGCATGTGTTCTGGAATATGTTAGCCATTTATTGGTGGAGTAATGTTTTACTGAGTTTTATATAATCTGCTGTGAAAAATGGATGGTATCAAGGATGAAGATCGCAAACGTCGTTTGCGACAGTTAGAAGAGACAATACAAGATCCACGTAGTATTGCAAATGTGGATTGCCTCTTGGTAAGTTGAAGGGTATGTAGATGTATGATCAAGATATTTACAGAACTGTGACACATTTGCTTGCAGATGACACCTGTGTTATTTGATTTTAGGACATAGTTCAGGCCTTGGTAGCTGACTGTGACCATCCGTCTGTGAAGCGGATGAAGAATGTTGAAGCTTACATGAATAGATGTGAGTATCAGTATGAGCATTACCAGAAACAGTAATTTTGCTATACATTGACCACTTACAACTATTCCTAAATTCCTAATCTAAATATAACCATTCTAACTGAAGCTGTAAGTCCCAGCATAGGGGTTTTATTTATGATTATTAACACAGACAAAAATGAACTCAACTTATCAGATTATCTATTCATTATGTTGTGAAGTCATACTCCAGACACGTGTGTTTTGATTACTTCTAAAAGGGAGTTGATTTAAAGTAGTGCTAAAGTAACAAAAAAATATTACCCTTACAATGATATAGGGGCCTTCTTTTCTAGCTGCAGCTCAGGAGGTTGGAAATTTAAATTTGAATTACCCCAACATTCACTTGTGTCATAAAGTGCACAGAGGCTGGTGACATGATTGAAAGAGGCCAGCACTAAAGGTTTCAACAGTAATAAAACCTCTGTTATTGTTACTGTTCTATTAGAATTTAAAATACAACAACAGTATCTACAAATTTTTAACAAGAAAAAGGGTTGTTAAATGTACAAGGTATAGGTTGGGATGTTCACACTTCTTCTGAAATCTGAAATCTAATGACATGCTACTTATCTTATCTTTCCTCATAAAGCAGTACATGTCCATTTCTTTGTCATGAAACTAAAGTGTTTGTGTTCTAACATGACAATGAAAGATGATAATTATAAGTTGTTCAAGTTTTCCATTTTTTTAAACGCTGTTGTAAGTCAGTATGATATCCACTCTCATCCGCTGTACGTATTCTGCTTAACTTGTTTTCATTATGATTTTTCTATGAAATGTTATGCACTAAGAGTTTGAACTACATGTTCTGGACTAGGCCTTTTGTATTCAGCATGTGAAGCATTCAGTCCCATGCAGGGTGTAAGATCTTGAAGTAACAGTTTTTGTGACAACTTGTTTGTATATTAAATGGTCACACTTATGATTAATTCAGAGAATAACAGACATGCTGTGAGTAATGTATAATTTAAGATTGTTCAGGATGCTGTGTTTGTAAAATCTGTTTGGGACTTTATGTCTCTTAGATATATTTTTTCATGTAAATTTGTCTCATTTTGTAGAATTAAGGTGCAAGTTCTTGTAATATGTTATATAAAAGAACTTTTTATACCCTGTTTTCAGATGACAAAGTGGCTGCATCCATTTGTAAGCTTCGTATGAAAATGGATGACTTTTCACTCATCAAGGTTATTGGCAGAGGTGCATTTGGTGAGGTGCAGTTGGTAAGACATGACTTGCTCTGTTTATTACTTGTGTGAGTGCATACGTATCAACAGTACAAAGGAATCCGTGTTTAATGTTTGTCAGGTCAGGCTCTTTCCTCATTTCTGGTCCTATCCTGGTGTTATATTTCCTTCGCTAGAGTTCATCAATTCATTGTTCTTTGATTGTGTTTTCTGAGCAAGCTGACTTAGAGTGACTGGTTGTGATGTAGAATATCAGGTTTTGGTTTTTAGCAGAGGAGGGATTTTCCTCTTGTTATGCACTTCAAAATCAAGTCTGGGGCTTACCAGTCAACCAGCAGAGGGCTAGCAGTGCTTCTTCCCAGAGGTAAAGTGTAGAGTGTGAAGCTTGGACTTTGACTGCATTTATTGATTGTGATATGAGTGTATGTGTTTTAGCTCCATTCCTGCTGCAATTTCTTGTTTCTTAGGCAGAGAGACAACTTTGCCTTGTTAACTTGATGTTTGCAGCATTAACTGTTCATGTATGTTCTTTATTTTTTCCTTCTTGGCTAGTTTAGAGTGAAGATCTGTCAAAGGACATGTGTGTGTGTGTGTAAAAACATAACCTGTTGAATCAAATTTTATGTAACCTGAAATTTTACAGGGCATTTATGTATGACCATATGTCAAATATATTTTTTGTCTCTTTTGCTGTTGCATATATCAGTAGAATTACTGCATTTTTGTCATGTGCTACTATGAATGTCAAGAAAGTGTAAAAAGTGTTAATTGAATCTTCTAAGGTTTTCATAAAAAACAAACCAGTTGCTTCTAGGTCAGATGTTACTTAGTCTACTTGTGTTGTTAATTTTCAGTACTTTGTGTTTTCCTGTATTAGATGCATCACTTATTGTGGACTGTTAAATTGACATTGATATTTCTGTGTTACAGGTTAGACATAAATCCACACAGAAGGTGTATGCAATGAAGTTACTTAGCAAGTTTGAAATGGTAAGATGAGTCCTTTCTCAAATTTTGAGGTTAATTTATATCATTTTTCAGTGAAAATCTGTTCTTGTTTCTTTCCTCTCCTTACAAGATTACTGACATGTAAATGCGTAGAGACTGAAATTTGTGAAGCTCTGATTTTGCCTTATTTTATATGGGTGTGGATCGTGGTCTGTCACCGTAGTGGAAAGACATGGAGGGTGCTGTTGAGGATATTTAGACATAAGAGTAAAACAGTAACAGGAGGCTGAAGAAAATAGTACTGTTACCTCACAAGTTGTGCAATTATCAAACCCTGTTACAGGTTCAAATTGAGGAGGGTGAGAAAGGCAGTAAATGTAGCATGCATGCATCTAGAAGATGAGGCTGGAAATTGGTCAGAAAAACCAGAGCGTAATGATCACTTGGGAGATGTAAGAATAAATGGGAGAGTAATATTAAAATGACCATAGAGAAATTGAATGTGATGTGAAACAGATTTATTTCGGCTAGGGGCAGGGTCTGTTGGTGGTCTCTTGTGATTTTGGTACTGGACCTGAAAGGTCCATAGATGGCTAGAAGTTATTGCCTGTCTCAGCAGTCATTAACTTTTCAGGTGGGAGTGTGTTGCCTAGACTTAGTCTTCCGGCATCCTCCTCTTCCTTGTTTAGGTGTTGATTCTTTCATTCAGCTGTATTTAAACTGTTCTTACAGGAAATTTGGCACTCCATGCTTATGACATATGTTTGAATATAATTTATTCTTTTCTGATTTACTTCTCGTATTCTTCTTTGATTTCAGTGTCTGAAACAAAAATTAAAACTAGTCAGGACTGTTTTCTCAGTTTTACTTTGCCTGTATGATGTTTGACATTAAGAATATTGTCATATTTCTTTTTCCATGTTATTAATTGTTAAGTATTTTAGCAATTCGATTCTTGATTCCAGAACTGCTGTTTGGTTTGGGTTCTTTGATTTGTAAGATTTCAGTTGTTGGCCTTTGTTTCTTCAGTGATGGGGTTTTTGGATGGTGATCTTGTGTCTTCTAAAAATTAGCTATCTCCTGCAATTTACTTGTGTTGTTATGGGTATGTCCACTTGCTTTCAATATTTGGTTCAATGTCTGGCTTTTTTCTGGGGACAAACAGAATGGTATCCTCAGCTGTCCTTTCCACGTGAAGATGGAGACACATCCATTCTCCAAATCATGTTTTAGTGCTTCTAGGGTTTGCCAGTGACAAACCGTAGTAAAGTTTTTTAAAATAACATATTTACTTGAATGCAAGATGAGGGGTTTTCCTTAAATTTGGCGCTTAAATGTGTGAAGTCTTAAATTCATGTATGAAGCGACGAACTGGACTGCGCCAAACTGGATTGCTCTGAACTGGACCATTTTGAGTCAAACCAAGGCCTGCATCACCAAATTGTTGTGAGCCCTCTGCTCTTCTGAGATATTGCACAGCATAGAGTGATAATTCGTTACAGACATTCTGGGACAACCTCTTGGTCCCATCTTCAAGGGTCAAGAAATCCAAAAGAGGGAATGCCCGACTGAAATTAACTGATATAGTTTTCTTTTTTTGGGACTTTGTCCATCATCTAATTATTTAAAGAAGAATGACATTTCAGGAGCCAGCTGTGTTTCTGTTTTCGGGCAAAAAAGCACCTAACCTATTGGACCCCTTATATTGAGTACTTTTCAGTCACTGGTCACCATAGAAACAGTAACTTGTTAAGTTATGCCCTTGAGAACAGATCTAGTCCAAGGGTAGTAACAGGAAAATGGCTATTGAAAAATTAAAAATTAATGACAGGGCCCAAAAATAAAACCTGGACCAATCAACCAAATAAAAACCATAAAAAGGGGCCTTGAACTCCGACTCGTCAGACCACAGAAACGACAGAGAAATCCAGAAGACGTGTATTTAAATTCTTTACACCATTAACTCCATCTGTGGAAAAAAATGTGAATCTTCATGGGTTCAAAAAAATGTATAAACCAGGAAATATAAATGTAGTATTTAGCAGTGTTGATCATAATGACATGGCAGTGCATCTCACCAGAAATTTTAAGAATGCAATGCGATGGATGGGGCTGATATGTTGTGGGAGTGAGTGTGAGGAAGATGAAGGCACTGACTGTGATAATGGAGGTAGTGATAATGATTGGAAAAGGTAGATGGTATCTAACATGCCTTGTGCAGTAAAATATTGTAGCAGACATTTTATTTTTGGGGGCTCATTTTAGATTTGAAAAAATACATTTTCTCTTGGCGGACATGTTTTTCTGGAGGCTGTGTTAGATTAGAGTCATCTTCCATTTGGGTAAATAACAGTAATGCATTGTATTTGGTAATAATGTAGCCAAACTGAAAGCATGCACATTTTATAATTTCACTGAGTGCTGCGATTGGAATATGCAACAGTTTGCCTTTACTCCATCAACAGCCGATACTGAGCTGGCCATGCCATGGCTGAGATGTTTAGTCACCATTCACTCACTGCCGAGTCCCAGGTTCAGTTCCAGGCCATTTCATGTGTTTGTTGTAAAAAAGTTAACAGTGGGGCAGGTTTTTCTTTGAGTACTTTGGTGTTATCATGTCATTCTATCAGTTCTTACTCATTTTTCTTTCATTGATTACAAATGCTGTATCCTCTTAGTTGACATCATTGTCAAATGACACTTAAAAAACTCACTGAGTTATAAGAGAATTTATCTTACGTGTTGCAACCACTACAAAGCTGTCTGTGATTCCTAACCTGAGCTAGCTCATTGTGTTTCAGATCACTAGATTCCTGAGGTTCGATATTAAAGTTTTCTTTCTGTGTGGTATCTTTTATGTTCAACATTCGTGTGTACAGAACAGCCATAATTCTTTTGTTTTTTTCAGATTAAACGGTCTGATTCAGCATTTTTCTGGGAGGAGCGTGACATCATGGCGCATGCGAACTCTGAGTGGATTGTCCAACTTCACTTTGCTTTCCAGGATACAAAGTACCTCTATATGGTCATGGATTACATGCCAGGTGAGTGACCAGCATGAAGCTTTAGCAATTGTATAGTGTGAGTGAATACTGCATTTCTGCAAACTTGCTTGGACAGGTATTTGAATCCAGTTGATGTGTTGAGAAGGTAGCATTTAAAATGGTACTCTCTGAAGATGGTGACAACAAGTTCCAGAATGTGTCAGAGTATTAGTCAAACAGCAGGACTTGGTCCATGAAAGATATTGCATTAAATGTTGGTTTAATTGAAGACAAAATAAATTATGTATATAATGCACCTTATGTACAATATTAAGGTAGCATTATGCTGCTTGTAGCTCATCAGACTTTGGGGAGAGGAAGCAAAACAGACGCGTGGATATGGTCATTCCACTAGCCTCACTAATTAATTTGAGAATTTGTAGTGTTGTCAGAGCTGATCATTGCTATTTTGTTTTGTATTTTCCACCATCTCCCTTACATAAATGGAATCCTTCCCCGTAGGTGGTATCTGGAAGTGGCTTCATCTAGAAGGTTCAGAAGCCCATAATGGGAGGCATTAACTAAATGAAGGATGTGTTAGGGCATATGAAGCAGTAGATAATTTTTTTCGCTTGGAGTTCTTATAAATGCAAAGTTTATTCATTAAGTGTGGGTGAAATATGAACAAAGAAATTAAATATGTGGTAGTTATATTTTTGACATACAGAGACACTATTCATTTGCACATGCACACACACACAAACACACACACACAGATATATCCTGTCTAAGCATTTTGTCATATGTGAAGCTGCCATTCTTGCATTGTTCATTTTATAAGATTGTGTCAGTACTTAGCTTTCTGCTGAAGTATGAAGCATTCTTGATACTAGAGATTGCGGAGTTATATTTGACAGAACCCTTTCTGCAAAATGTTGTAACAGATAATCCTGTGGGTTCACAAATTACAATTCAAAGAATTAAAAGATTCAGTAATTTAAACAGAATAATGACAAGAATTAAGAGAATTGTTTACAAGAAACCACACTACACTGATATGTGAACTAAGTACTCTGGGCCCATACACCCTGTTTAAACCTCTTCACAGTTTTCAACAAAGTCTATAGTCTTCTCTGTATTCCCACTTTCTTCAGTCAGTTCACAAGTCTTCTGACTCCTGCACCACCACAACATGCAGACCATCCACACTTCACAGTCACCTCTTGCTGTAAATTGCACTGTCGGCAGCGGGCTGTCACTGTCTATTATCAGGCTGTTCATTGCGTTATATGCCACTTTTTGCATTTCTCCAGTTACCTACTCTGAGAACATTTTGGAAACATCGGTCACTCTCTTTCCCATTCAAGAAGGGTCTAGCCACTGGCAGCATGACATCAGATCTCATGAAGCCAACTTGCCAGGAAATGGTGCCACTTGCTGTTACATTATATTTTGTAACAGTCAGTGTGTATTTTGTTGTGTGCACTGATAATATTTATTTGTAAATAACACAGGCTGTCTGTCTTGGAGTAGATCTATTTTCATTGTCATCGTGTGCCACTGTGGAACGTGGACTGTGACCTCCTGCAGTCTTTTAACATGGTAACATGGTGGGAAGTCCTGCCAGGAAACCTTGTCATGTGAGGTTTAATCATCTTACTTCTCTGTACCGTTTGCAATGTGATCCCAGTATTCATCCACAGATTTTCAGGGAACACAGAATTTTTTTTTTTTTTTTTTTTTTAAATTTTTATATTTTTTTTCTTTTTTTTTTTTACCAGAAAACCACTTTTTTTAATTTTATTAATATCTCTTTTTC
>Ga0123352_10002066_pt1 | contig 27622 bp, 8 predicted proteins | sample TergutLab28metaG_FD_89700 | JGI IMG/M metagenome (GOLD analysis project Ga0123352, IMG submission 89700) | Labiotermes labralis P1 segment gut microbial communities from Petit-Saut dam, French Guiana - Lab288 P1 | ecosystem: Host-associated > Arthropoda: Insects > Digestive system > Gut ... | reverse complement strand
TTTTTTTATATTTTGTTGGTTTTTTTTTACGGGGTGTTTTAAGTGTGGGGTTTTGTAACAAACTCTTCAAAAACTCCCCCCCCCCCCCCCCCATGATGCACATTTTACTTAAATACTGCAAATCGAAACATTCTTTGTTCAACTGAATACATGTCACAAATACATTAAGATCACTTGCAGTCTGTGGCTAATAAAAGATGACTTAATTACATGTAGCTTGGCACAAATAGCAGCTGTGATAACTCAGCAATTTTATCTGCTGGGAAGCATATATAAGCTGAGACCAAAACTCACAGACATTCCAAATCTACCTCCCTGTACTTGAAAACAGTAACATTCCTGTAGCAATTTTCACTTTGAAATTGTATGGGTAAATTACTTCTGTTGTAACTGTCCCTTATCACAGTGCTGCCTCAGATATTCAGGTTATGTCTGGAATGTGCTCATTAGTGACCCGAGACTTATCATGCAGGGAAGTGTTGCACTCACAAATCCTTGTAACAAAGGCTATGCCACCGATGAACACATACACTGTTACTGCAGCAGGCTCAGTTATTTACCAGTGTAATGCAGTTTATAATTGATGACACAGTGCTCATATACTGTACCTTGCTGCAAAGTAACTTAACTGGATTGAACACTGATCAGAGAAAAGCATCTGAAGATCAGTGCCAGTCACAACACCAGAATGTATCTCCATGGATGACACACTGTACTTAAACAGTACCTGAACTGTCTTTACACTGTGAAGTTTGAGACTGAAAGATACAAGACTGAACCATGCTTTGACATAGACTTGCATGTACAGTATTTTCTAATTTCATTTTGTGACTGGTTCGTTACGTGGAAGTTGTAGAACCGTAAATCTCCACACACACAAAGCTCCAATCCAATCTGGCTGGTTCTCAGGTGTGTAAATAGGCAACCTTTGTCTTCTTTAAGTATGATGTGTTTCTACTTAAATTTTGCCAAGTACATCATCATTTATGAGCATGTGTTCTTTATGATAGTCACATCTCTCATCCAAAGACAAATGTATGGAGAACTAGGTCTTCCAGCTTTTTCTGTATTTCATGTTCTATACAGTACAGTTGTAACATTGATTAATTACTTTCCTCTTAATTTACACACCTGCATTAACAGCCAAAATTCTGGTTTAGTCTCAAATCTGTATTACCTGAGGCTTCAACCCTGGACGGACACTACTGAATGAAGGAGCAAAGTAATCAGACCCTAACTGCACCTTCCTCTTAATTTACATAAACTGGATTAACAGCTGAAATCTTTGGTTTAGTCTCATCTCTGTAAGCATCATCTGCACCTTCCTCTTAATTTACACAACAGCATTAACAGCCAAAATCTCTGGTTTAGAGTCTCAAATCTATTAGTACCATCTGGGGCTTGAACTCTGGACAGACACTACGGAATGAAGGAGCAAAGTAATCAGACCCTAACTGCACCTTCCTCTTAATTTACATAAATTGGATTAACCCTTTAAACACCGAGTTAAATCCCATGTGCCATTTGCTGGCACTATTAGGAACTCACCATATTCTCCACATTAGCAGGTAAAGGGTTAACAGCTGAAATCTTTGGTTTAGTCTCATCTGTGTAAGCACATCTAAGGCTTTAATTGGACCTTGGAAAGACACTACTATTACACTGTGGAAAAATTATATAGTGTTCAATGGTTATTATACAGGAAACATTAATGCTACTGAGCTTTGACAGAACATGTCTATACTGATGAATTAATCCTCCATATGTTGTGATTAGCATTAAGAGCACTGCACTACCTGTTATGATACTGTATGACCTCTGATCATTTTGAATTAGTAACTTCTCTTCCAATTTACTAGCAGAACATAACAGCTTTTACAGTTATAATGCACATACGGACACATAGTATATGAATATAGCAATGAATGCCATTACGTGCAAGTTTTTAAGGCTTTTCACACTAGTGTATTCGAGGTCTCCAATCTTCTGAGATGTGGCACCACATCAGTGGGTAATCTGTACCCAACATTTTGAGACAACCTAGTGATCTCATCTTGTAGAAACTTTCAGTCCTTGGAAGATGAGACCACTTGGTTGTCTCAAAATGTCATGCACCCATTGATGCAGCACCACATCCCATAAGAAGGGAGACCTCAAAGCCAAAGATATTAATATGACAAGTGAACTACATTTCAAGAAAATATCATTTTCAGAACTGTTGTGAGAAATATTTAGAGTAAGACTATATTAGTCAAATGGGAATCAGACACAAATATTCACCTTTATACTCATTCTACAGCCACTTTTACTGCAAAAAGTGAAAGCTGAAACATATTTTGGGGAAAAAAAATTGTAAGTGCACACGAAGGGGGCGGCCAACAATTACAAAAAAATTGTTGTCTTCACACTTACATGATTTTAAACACAGCAGAAAATTCTCTATGATTTAACAGAATGTAGATAAGTCTACTTCAAATCAGCTATCTGAAACAGATTGACTCACCATTTCAGATGCATCTTGTGGATCTGTACATGATAAAAAGGACATATCATATAAATATTTTTAAAGTGTCCTCCTATTGAACATACCCACATATTTTTCATAGCATTGACCTAGACTGGTGAAAATATGCAAGGCTAGATTATTTTGGATGTGAAAATAGAGGTCCTAATAAAATCTGTATATAAAACCCACAACTTTCTTATCCTTGGCTTACTAGTATCATGTAAAGAAAATGCTTTCCCCAAAGTAGATGCTAGTATAATGGAAGCCTGACAATTAGGTACTTTCCTTAATGAATACATTATCATCCCGTACATTACAATTAAGGTGCATTCTGCTTTCAGTGTTTTGTGACTGTATAATATGTTGATAATCTTTAAGCAATAAATTATTTTGACCAATTACCCTGATTATATGTAAGCACATGATCTAAAACAAAACTTTAACAGCATATATGTGATACCTGTTCACCCAAAGTAAACAACATAGTAACATTAGTGCCAACAAAAATACTTAAGAGAGATCACAGCTAATGTACAACTGTTCAAAGGAAACCTGTTTGGGCACGGTTCTGTGTGAAAGCGTATGGGTTATAGTCCATGCAAGCATCCCATTGACACACCAGTCAGTGAATCTCCTCCACAGTGAGCTCCCTTGGTGGTGGCTGTTGCTAGAACCCCTCATGAAGGCACACCACAAAACTTGCTCTTGATGGTGGACAGTACAGGCAAAGAATTCCACAGCAGCACTGTGTTCACATGGCTGTCAGGGTCCTTGAATCATGCTGAAGGGATGCACTACAAAACATCAAAGCTATGATGATGAGCAGTGGTTCCAGGGTGCTGCCTGTCACAGCACCCATGAAGACTATTTTAATAGGCTCTATTATTTCACCCACATTTATTCCAGCAAGCCCAGAATATTTAAGTATTCAGATAAGCACACCAAAGTATTTATGCTGTATGTAAATTATAAGTAACTCCAGGAAGCAATATCCTCCTTGAGAAGCTATGTCCAAGCTAGTCATGAAATTCCCTTTATTTTATGGACATGAGGGTCAATTATTGTATTTATAAGATACTATCACCAGTCCCTGTTGTGTGCCAGAAGAATCCTATCCACACCCTCCCATCACCTTTGGTAAGACTAGTATTACCATCCACCTAAACATGTGGTCTCTTCCCTTCGGGGTTTCCAGTCAGAAGCCTGTATGAATTTCAGTTGTGTACCACATGTACAACACACCCATCTAGCTTATCATCTGTGATTTTATCTCTTAAAAGTATGTGTTCAGGTGTACAAATGACGAAACTCCTGTTTATGCAATTTATCCAACCTCCTGTTCCTTCCACTTGGGGTCCAAATGGCTTTCTCACAACCCTATTCATGAACACCCTCAATCTATGTTCTTATGAAAAACTATATTCCAATTAAATATATATGTATCCATACTCATATGTGCACCCATAAATTCAGGTGGGAAGGAGCTCAATTCTTGATGATGAGACTTCAGTAGGTTCTGCAAGTGTTCCGAAAACCACTGTTGATCAATCAGTAATCTAACAACACGAGTTAGGAAATGTACATGATATTAAAGACTTAAACTGCTGCATCATTCTCCATGTACATACACAAACTACAGTTCAATGACAATTAAGGTCAGTCAAGTGGTTATATGGTACAGCTGATTTAATCTCACTCCAACATATTTCAGCTATTTCTGGCCACTATCAGGGAGCTCTCAAGTATCCAGAAAATATGCTAAGGTTTTACATGAAATTGTTTAAACAACCATGCTTCTTCGTTGTGGTTTCAATAAGCAGCACTTACACAATCCATTAATAAAATAATGCATTATTGTGGCTATTGTAACCACAGAAGGGTTAGGTAGGCCTCATTTTGTGTACCTGGGTATAGGGATGGTGGAGAAGGTGTTATGGGGAATTTTATAGTTTAAAACATCAGATAGTTTTTGGTGACATATCACACATTTTTTGGCATGTTCACACTAGCTTGTCCTGTCCATATGGAATAACTTGGTTGGAAGGATTGTCAGGGAATTTTATACTGGACAGTCTTAGTGTAATTTGTCATGAAAATCCAAGTTTGGTTAAAATTGCACACACAAACAGGCACTTTACATTAAGATCTATACATATTTATACTGTTTCCACAGTTCTGTTGATAGTCATCACAGACCACTTGCTACTATCAGCAATAATCTGCTGTATTTCTTCATGAGATTTATGCAAGGCATAATTTAACAAATATAAACATGCCATAAATTATTATGCCTGCAGAAACTGCAGACTGAATACTAAGTAAGTAGACAGATTGTAAATATGCGTATCATTTGTATACATCATATTGTTAAATCAGCAATTACAAAATACTTTAAGAGGAAAAGGATGAGGTTATGTATGACCAATAAACTTCTTAAAATAACACATCCTAAAAGTACTAAAACATCCTATAACATGTGCAGAATTGTAGAAAGTAACAAAAGGTGTCACCACGGTGGATTAAACGATATGACCGACTGTCTGACCGTGGTCCATAATGCAAAGATCCACATGTGCCTCAATTTTATGTTGTTCCTATATACCCTGTCTTGTTCTTCTAACCATTCTTCACTCCAGTAGATATATATGGAGTTATGCTTCAGATATGTGCAGCACAACATGTAAGGCAGAGTCCTTTATCTCTATACAACTTTAACCAACAGTGGAATGTGTTCATAAATTTCACTAAAATCTGCCCATATTAGATCCATATAAGAAAAGAGCATTTTAATATGTGCTCTGCAGGTTTAGGAACACACATGCACACTAGATTTAATACTGACTTGAAAATTTTGTTTGTGGCATTTCAGTCACACCAGGTGTACAGCTACAACTTTATTTCCACACTCTCATTTTAGAAAACAGAATGTGACACATAAGACAATTGTGACTTTAAAAACTAAATATTTAAACATCATGCTGCTTTTGATCACTGTATTTCACTACATATTTCAGTTATTTCCATTTAGGCAACCCTGTTGATTACCTTAATCTGCTACATGTTTCAGCAATGCCACACATAATCTGGTATGCATGATGAGTTTACTGCATTGCTCCTCCATTCTGTTGTTATGGTTAAAATTAAAATCCCACTGGGATTAAATGTTATGTTTATTTATTATCAGAAGCATTTCAATTCTGAGTTTTCATCAGTAACAACAACGTGCAGGGACAATGCCATATGTAAACTTCACACACATGCCTGATGGTGGTACAGTTTTGCCAAAACACAATGGAATAAGGTAATAACAGTGTATAAACTGCAATACCATGACTTTAATAAATTATAAAATACTGACAAGCGATTTTTGGTTACAAAGACCTTCGTAAATTACCTCATAAATTTCAAGTTAAATGGCAGATTTAAAATTGCTGTCATAAGGGTTCTTGTATCCTCAAAACAGAGATCTTCTCTCAAGCATTAGTACGAGCCACCACACCACATGACATCACATACTATAAGAAAGCAATCTTTATAGTCATGTGAACTACTTTGGATGTCAAGTTATAAAATAATTTTTAAATGCTCATGTGTGAAATACATATACTCATATGCAACTCCAAAATTTGAGAACTAGAACTTGTCCTTAAATATGACTTCACACTCTTCCCACTGTTGTGCAACCAAAGCACTCTCAAAAGATATAAATAGGGAATTCTAGAATGCCTCAGTAGCATGTTTCTTTTGGATTTTTGTGACCCTTTCTTTAAAACATTGTTCATTATATCAAAGACATGTATTGGAGAAAGACATTTTGCCTTCAACATTACTAAGGCTCCTGAACACAATTTTTAATATTTATTCTGCTTCAAATGGTGTGAATAAGGCTTCCATAATGAATTATGTCCCTTAAAACATATTTCATTAACTTTACCAATGAATGATTTTTACGTTCCTTCAACATTATTCTCGCCGCAGGGACTATTCTGTGCCAAATGGCATCACATTACAAAGGCACAGTCCGTCATACCTACTGGAAGGGTAGAATAGGCTAGTGCCTGGTCTGGGCCAGAAGGAATTATGGCAAACTACCCTTTTTAGGAGTGCATAAGGTAACCCAAAACACAACTGCAAGAAGTCTAATACAATTATGCAATGAAATTTATAAGCAACATAAAAAAGACCTGTTTACCTGTGTGTAAGTTCAGAATTTTTTATGACAACAGGCAACAAGACATGCTAGTACAGCCTGCGATGATGTTCAAAAACTGTTGCTACGGTAGCCCAAAGTAGAGTAACTTCACAGCTTTCATAAATCTCATTACAGAAATTTTTATTTTTACCAACATCAGAATGATACCGACTTTTCAATGAATGTTAGTACAACTCTGTAGGTACTTCTATTCTCACTTTTCAATGGAAAACAAAATTCTACATATAGATTTGTTATAGTAAGCTGGGTGCAAATGATCAAATGTCAAAAAATTATTTTGCCCATCTTTGCCAGAGAATTCTGATCATTTCATCCATGGCTGAGGAACATATATCAAAACACAAAGAAAATTATTCACTATCGACAACATACATGACCTTCTGATATACATCTTTTCCCATCTAGTCTACAATTTTATCTATAGAAAGGTGGATTGTTAGGTCCATGTTGCCACTGCTGGGGTGGCGGAGCTCCATACTGCTGTCCAACAGGATCCTGATACTGTGGAGCTCGTCCTGGAGCAGTGGGATTAGAAGAAACACCCTGAGCTGCATACTGTGGCACTTGTGTAGCCTGATATGCAACCACTGCACCTGGTGGAGCCTGATAATATCCTGTCTGTGGCTGCGGTGGACCCACAACAGGCGGTGGAACTGCATATGGAGAATACTGTGGTGGAGGCGCTTGTGGATAATGATGATAGCCTGCAGGTGGATGTGGAGGCGGATGTTCCACCAACACACTAGCACTGTTATCTTGTATTGGAACAGTTATTAAATTTGTCCTCATATTTGGAGTTTGATTTGACTGAGGGTTTTGTTGGGGAGTGGGGTAACCTGATACAATCATTGCAGGACGATGCTGATGAGGGTTAAAAGGAGGTGGGGGAGGTGGAGGAGGAGATGGCTGTGGAGGACCACGCCGATGATGATCTAATACAGAACCAGTGTTTGATACAGGAACCATGGTGGTATGCTGAAGCCTTGGATCACCTACTGATGGCTGTGGAACCATATGAGGCTTGTTCATCCTCTGAGGGTTCGGGGCAACCATTTTGTTCGCAGCAGAAGTTTCAACCATCAAAGCATCCTGTTGAATCTGGGGTTTGGTGTTCCCGCCTGTAACCACTAGAGGAAACTGAGCACCATCTCCTATGGACTGAACTGGTACGGCTGTGTGACGATGATTAATGTGGGCCTGCAATTGAAAATCCTTAACAGAGTAAATGCAAATAAATATTACCACAAATGGTTTCTACCTCTGGATTATATAATGCAGAACACCCATTAATCTGAGAGACAAGCTTTTTATACCTGAAAAAGAGAAAAATCTTAAATCACGTTTTTGTCAAAATGAAACAGAAAATGAGCAATACAGTTACAAAAACATTATATTAATTCTAAATGTAAATATTACAATGTATTCACCAACTCCATAAAATATTTATATTTATTTTATGTGGCATGAATGAAAAAATATCTGAAAAATAAATCAGAAGCAAGGTGTCACTACACCATATATTCTATGGGTCCACTATTCAGTCAGCTGATCTTGAGGAAGAACTAGACAATGCAACAAAGCCCTTGGTAGCTGTGTGGTGTACAACAAGCAGTCAAGATACAGTCTGTGATTCACGATCATACAGTAACAGTGGTGAGTTACAACATACTTATATGTAAATGGTTTCAGCCATGGGCTTTCTGACCAATCAAATGCACAGTTAACTCTTCAGAATTGATAGTACACTGCTGCAATAGTTTGTAACTGATTCCAAAATCACTTCACTTCCATTGAGGATAATCAAGTGCTGCACAACCTAAAGTCAGTCACAAACACAAACCCTAAACTGTGGTTCCAAAATGGTCTAGAGACTGAATTCTGGACATTAAAATGTGGGTAAAGCCTACACACAAGAAAAGGGTTATACATATTTACAAGGGGTTTTGGTCAGAACAAACAATGAACCTAAAATGCAGGAAAATATTATCGTGCAAAACCTGAATTGGGATTCTATTGTATAAATTCCTAATGCTACGAAAAGAGTGGCATTCACTGTTACTAAAGGCATGAAGTTAGTTACAGTTTTGACAAACCACAATTTCAACCCAAGGATTGTTCACACTGCATTTCTTATGCTGTCTCTCGCAGCAGAAAAAAAAATTACCTTTATATTACTGGGCAGAAGAATGCTTCATTAATGAGACTTCCCAAAAACATGGTTACAAACATTACTAAAAAGGTACAGATTTCCCAGAACATTGGAAACAGCAGTATGGGGATATTTTAGGGCACCATACAAATCACTGACCTGCTCAGTCGGAAAAGCTGGACACTGTGCCATCAAGTTGGACCACAGACATACAGATTGCTAGCAGAACTAACAACCCTAAACCCTAACATGAAGCACATAAAACACATCAAGCTTACTGCAGATGCTGGAACAACTGTCCCTTGTCATTGCCATAAGAATATCAATGCTTTAAACAGCCTCTCTTAGATCTTACACCTGTGAGAAGAAACAGTGTCATTTCAATGTTACATTCAATTTTAATTACCTGTAAGTCTCGCTGTGACAAATATGTTCGTCTACATCCAGCATTTCCATATCTTGTCCCTCCATGAGTACACATGAACACAGTACCAAGCCCAGTTTGCTCCACTCTTGTGACCTTTTCCAAACAACGAGGGCACACTTTGTCTTCTCTCTTTGCACATGATAAGCAAAATACATGTTTGCAGGGTATCTGAAAAAAAAAAATCAAACCATTAGAAATGACATGACATGCTTCAGAGCCATACATAATAAACACGCAGTCTCTATTTTGGTAGTATACGATGTGCAATATAATGCATGTTGATGAATAAATTATAATGTACCTCACTTAACATGCAGTTAAATTTAAAAAAAAAGTTGTCACATTCCTTTTTCTGTAAAGTCTACAGTTCTTACATTTGATTTAATTCATGGTGTCCTACCACAACACATGGTATTATACAGTGGGTGAAGTGGCTTGTCTTGGGCTAGACAACTGCAATTAAATCTGAAGCAGGCCAAATATTTCTCTCTTCACCACCACACTCAGTTTACCTTTCCCAAGTTGCCAAAATTGATAAAAGTTTCCATTACTGTTCACTTCTTTTCCCACCAAAATTTCAAATTTTGCAGTGCTTTTCTTCTTTCAGTCATAGCAGTGAAGTACAGTAAATGAATGACTGCCCTCTATAATCATTCATGGGAATCAAAACAACAACAATGAAAATAAATGTCAGATTGCAGAATTCATCAGAAATGACACTTAACAAAAAGTAAATGTCTTACGCTTATAAAAACTGATCTACTTTGATTTTACAACAAAATACATACCATCCTTCCATAGATTAGGATTGGTTTCAGACACTTGTCACAACAGTGTATCATTGGATTAAGAACTTTTTCACCAATAAGATTCACCCGATGATCCCACCGAAGGCGAAGCATAGGTTCAGGAGGACCACGGTTAATTGTGGTGAAAGTTGGAGCCTCCAATTGAGAGATATCTGCCTCCAAATCAACTATAAGAAATCAAAATATAAATGTATTAAATAAAGTTATCACAAATATTCAAAATGTTTTGCATATCTGTCACACAACCAACAACATACCTAAGAGCTAATACTAAACGTAGCTAACTAATAACTCCATAGAATTTAAGTAACAGATATCAGGAAGTTACTTTTTGGGGGTTGCTGATTTTCATCACTGGTTTCTTGAACTTCTTCTCCCGTTTGCAATGGTATGTCCTCTTCATCACTCTCTATAACCTAAAACAAAAACGGACTTAACAGTATCAGTGCAGTTTAGCAACAGTAAATGTAAATCTACACTTGAAACTGACTACACATGGGTAAAACATGTACCAGTTAGTTCACACTAAATAAGTTTCTATTTATTTTTAAATTTCTACCAGACTACACAGTGTACATATCAGAAGACAGCATTCCTCACAGTCAGTGACGTGAGAATGTCAAATTACACAATAAATTTTCATTTGATATCTGTTAACTTTGCAATTACACAGAAGTGTCCCTCTTGAAAAGTTAATAGTTGCTCCATTAGTCAAGACATATTCTGCAACTAGCCCTCCAAAAGTGAAAATCAGCTGATAGCTACTAAATGTCAAATTTTATATGGATATAGATCATAAACATACATACCATAAAAAAATGTGGCTGAAACATTACAAAAGTCTTAAAAAATAAAGTACCAATCCATTCTACGGACATAAAGAAGGCATCACAGTAAGTTATCTTAATTTATTCTACATTAATGAATGAAATTACAATAGATGTGCAAAACTGGCACACTTCTGTTTACATATGCATATCTGGCATAAGTGGACACACAACTTGGACAAGAATTGTTCCCCACCTCCGTGTAAGGCTTAAACTTCGAAATGGTCTGCAACAGGTTCAGGTGAAGACTAGGAATCATGCAGTAAATAGACAAACAAAAGAGACGCTTTAACATACAAGTATCACCGCGTGGTATTTCACAACAGAAATCTGTAAATGGAAAGAGTAACAAATTTATTCCCCACACAAATTATTTTTTAACATCATCAAGAAATGTAAAGGAGTTCTCGTAGTGTCTGTGGACTAGATCATGTGATGTTCGTCTGTATTATGTTAAATTCAGTGGCCGCAAAAGGAGAGGTCTGTAATTTTGTATGTGTGTGTACAACATGCCAGGGTAAACTTCGAACACAGATCTCCTGCTGTTAAAAACCTTGTAGCAACACTCGGAACCCCCTGCCAAAGCCCAATCACGGGATCATAATGTAGACAGGCGCAGATACAGCATGTAGGTGTGGAAATTCTGAGCAAGAATGTAAACAAGGCACAGTGTAGAAAGTAATTAATGTAAAATGTGGTTAAGTGTTTATTTACAGCTAATTCTTGGCTACCTTCACAGCCTTCTTCCCCCGGCCACGAGACCCCCTTCCTCTCCCGCGACTACGGGCACGACCACGACCACGGCCTCTCATTCTTTGCGCTAATAAAGTCAAATTCCAACTTTACACATTATTGAGCTAGCCCGCACTTCCACAACTCAGCCCAGTCACTACCCTGGACGTAGATTGAAACTCATACACAAATTACACCAAATTAACGCGTTGAAGTATTTCACCAACCACATGCCACAGAATTGAACCGTCGGGTGTTCTCTTATCCGTCGTGCGGTGCACAAAGCACGGATAAGAACCGTGCACGCATGTGTATGGCGACCGTGCCGTAGCAGTCACAGATCATTTGTATTTGCGGGCTGGATTCGAGGTGGTTATTCGGAAGAAGAACCAAACAGACAGAGTCCATAAATGACTAGATGACTACATGACCAACATATGAGCCCAACCGATTCACTGTTACATCGCCTTTATATGCGATGGACAGAAATTCATTAATTCATTTACTTATTGATAATTCCGGCATCCATTACTGGTACAGGACCAATGGATATACTTGTTATATATAGTTCCAGTACACACATAAAGAATTAGAGCTGTCTGCTAGTGTTAACTGCACAAAATACTGTGACTTTGAGGGGCTTATGAAACACAGTGGATCTTTTGTTGCATTAAGTTAAATCAACTGTTACTGGTGCCCACTATTTTTTACTCTTCTGACACATCTCACTTGAGTTTTGTTTGTAATCCAATCTGCAACAGATGTGACCTTGAAGGTCCTGCTAACTGCTGCATGGGAATTCGAGCCCTCAACCTTTCAATGGAGTTGGCTGTGATTGTTGAGTCTGTTAGAACTGGGGCTGTTACACTATATTGTTTTACATCACTGCTGTGAATGATTAGCCAGGGTTGATGTAGTTTGGGAACATCCTTCCTGTCATTTCTATGCAATTGCTGTTACTAGGCTTAGAGTCATTGCATGGCACAATGTCCATCTTAGTTTTCACAGTTGAGGGCTACTGCAACTACCATACCTGCAACGCACCTCACATCTTGTTGGTCGCAAGGTATGATTTAAGGGACATTATATCCCAGAATATAGGGAGACAATGTAGCCTTGGCCATGGTGGATAATATAAGAAATGGGCAATTAGGCTAGGCCTTTGTTCTATACCCCAAGATATGGTAGTTTTTACATGTCTTACACTGCCCAGTACACTAGATTCAATCTGTTTTATGTATTAAATGTCCTTTCAATGATGAATTTACATTAATATATGTGACTATATAAATGCATTATTATTCTGTATAGTGCAGTTGCCATAAGTTAGTTTGTCATTCACTATGACCCTGCTGATCAGTACAGCAGGGGCCTGTTTCACAAAGTGACAAGTCCTGTCATGACATGTGATAATACTAGTCAGAATGACAATAATGACTGCTGCCTTTTTCACTGAACAAGTGACTTGTAAACTGCAACAAAGTGACAGGCAAATTTGAGCTGTTTGACAAGTGTTTGTTTCATGAAGACATTTTCCTATCACAGTCACTTGTCACAGTATAGCATCTTGTGACAGAAGTAGCAAGTATGGTCAGGCTAGTCAGGTTTAGATGATCATATGATGCAGAAGGATAGTGAGGACATTGTGTTTAGGTTAAAATTGAGCCAGTATGTGGTCTAGTGATTAGGAATACAAGAATGAGATTGTGGTGATTCAGGAACAAATAATTTACAGAAGCAGATTGAATGTTAGTGAGATAGAAGGGAGTTATGGATATACCGATGGTTCCTTCCTTCAGTGAAGGTGGAAGAACTTCTTAGCATGGTTTGACCATTTTGCACCAGGAAACCAATCAAAGTCCCACTCTAAGTGAGAAGCAGTTACTACAAATAGTGCTGCCTTGACTAGGTACAGAAGGACAATATCATACAGTGGGTGACATATGTGGTGTGTCAAAGGCTAATGTATGTATTCCTGTTTTAATCTCTGACATGATGGTGAGGGTACATCAGCTAGCAATGCAGATGTAGGTAACTGTGCCTGTTGCTAATCTACTACTGCCTCCTCAGCCTGAAAACAGTTGTCACTGTCCAAACCTTCTACAGAAGGATTATCTTTTGAAGGATATCTAGGGTAAGGAGGTTCTTTTTTGTACTTCACCTCCTTACCTCCATCTGTTCCTGTCATTTTTGCATTGTCTCTTTTTGCCTTCAATATAATACTAAACAAAGTTTCACATACACATTAATGACTGGTATATTATGAAAGTCTTATCCATTTACAAGGATCCATAATGGTGGATAATAACTGCTGTGCCAGTTCTAAAACATAATTATGAATTTACTGAGTGAATTAAAAAAAGGGGGAAGAAGTAGACAAGTAAATACTTAGTTAAAGAGCAACTGTAAAGTGTGAAGGGAACAAGGAAACATGATTTTATTGATCAATCCAGAATATTCTGACATAGAAAGGAAGCCGTTACAGTGCAACGTCTCGTAACATTTAGCAACATAAACAGACTGTTAATAAATTATCAAACCAAGTGAACTGATGTTGGCAGGTAGCTTGCTATGCCACTGCTTTCCTAGAACCTAGTGCCTAAATAAATTTTAAGCAGTTCACACCCATACATTTCTTAACTCACAAACATGCTCTTTCAGCAGTTTTATCAGTGTTGTGAAAGTACTGCCACAGCCTCCTAGTGACTCAGCAAGCTTGGTCATTTCCTTTCACTTCTCACTTTGTTTTGCTTAGTGAGATCATTCAAAAACGATCCAATAATAACACCATTCGCCTGTTTTATCTTCTGCAAAACGGGAAGTTTGTTTGCAGTTTCTTGCTTCCACCACCTGACTTGTCACACTAGTCATTGAGAAAGTGACTGGTGACAAGTCTAGCAAAAGATATTGTGAAGCAGGATTTAATGCTACTTGTACCTTGCAGTTCCCTCACCAGTCAACTTGTTAATTGTCACACCAGTTGCTTTGTGAAGCAGGCCCCAGATCTCTGAAATATTGTGCATTAGCCCACAATTGATATGGCTGACAGCCCAAGAACAATTTAGTGAATATATTTGCCACGAACACTTCATATCTTACTGTTATTCATTGATGTTTCATGTGACCTTCGTTTTTTACATTGTACCTTAGGTAAATGTCTCGTCCAGAGGTTTTAATTATGCCAAGTGACAATTTAGTTTCAACTAAGGTGTAAGATGTAAGGTTGTGTGTGTTGTGCTATGTTCCTTTGTTACAAGCTAACGGAAATACCACACACACCCACCCCACATCCACTTCTTTAGGGAGACTTCTTACATACCCCTTCAATTAAAACTCACCCCTAAGGGTGGAATAATTTAAATGTCCTGTTGTTGAGAGCAAAGCCATGTACTGAACACTTGGATCTTATGAACATATTTGGTAATGCTTGGGGTTTTGACAGTGCCCTATGATGTGATTTGCCCCCAAGTTTGGATGCTATATAAGCAAGAGGTTTAGAAGCCGCTGGAGAACGTTCTCAGGAACTTTCTGGTTATCACTTGCTGCAGGAATCTCTGTCAAAATAGATCACCAAAATTTCTTTGTGATAGAAGTCTCTCTACAAGCTCAACTTCCAAATTATTTAATAGTGTGCTCTTCATTTATCACCACAGTGCACTCCATCAGGTGCTTTTGTAATCACTGATCAACAAACTACAATAAATGAACTATTCTTCCCTTCAAAACTTGTGATTGGATTTGTGAATATCAATTCTCAAGTGCCCAGCATGAGCCTTATACTAGTTTCCCTTAGTAACAATCTGCACGGTCAACACTGGTGTACCTGATTTCGACCATCACACTTGGAATACAACAAACTGTAGATGTAAAACCCCTGTGACACTAAGGAAACAGTCTGTAATGCAGTATACATCACCCACAGTCACTTGAGCACTGTGCTGGCTTCACGTTGTGTGCATCAGAACCACACTGCTACCACTTCTAGCCAACATCTTTATGGCAGACTTCAAGGAAGAGACCATCACAACCAGCTAGGAAAGTAAAATGTTTTTATACTTAGGTGGATGATGCAATTAAAAAAATGCTTTAGCAGTTTTGCCACATGTTCCAACTTCTACAAGACTTCTGAATCACCCAACTTCAGACAACCCAGCAGCTACTTCTTAATGACAATGGAAACCAACATCCAATTACCTTTTCTTGATATCTTGATCATTCACATCTCGACAGCATTGCAGGATACACCATTAGCAGGAAATCCAACCCAAGCTATCAAATATCTGTGGATGTCTTCACACTGCCTACCATGTCACAGAAGGTCTCTAATTAGTACTTCAAAATGCAGATCAAATTGGTAGTCTGGTAATTACAATCTAGTGAATGCAATTTCAAAGCCATTGGCTTTTGCACAAAGAAATCGTAATATACAAATAGGAAGAAAAAAACTGGACTACAAAGTATACATTTGTTATATTAAGGAAAAAACAGTGTTCATTGTCAGAATGCTGTGGATAAATGGCCCATCTTGAAACCCACAAGTATGGCATCTTATCACAGTTCAGTGAAGGGTCAACAACCCTCTACACAAATACCTGACATGACAGATTGGCTGTTGCACCTCCACAAGGATATCTGGACACACTGTGTATATGAGACTGGGCACAAACAATCAGCAATAACCATACTTTCAATACAGACCAGTCATCATACTAATTCGACAAAGTCATGGAAAATTTTCACAGAGACTGTCATCACAGAAACCACCAAAACAGACAAGCATCCAAAGAAAATTAGCTGGGAAGACTGATAATGAAAGGGTAAAATCTGACATTCCACTGGCTTGCATCCAGTCCTCATCCCATCAAACTCCAGTAACCATGTTTAACACAGGGGTGGGCAGTTTCTCTTACCTGAAGACCACATGAGTATGTCTTGAAGTGACTGTGGGCCAGAAAGCTTTACAAGAAATATATGTAATTGAAAAGTTGTTACAATATATTACTTATTCACAAAGATGTAACACGTGCCTTTCTATATATCAAGTTATATAACACATATTTTGAAGCATGCTGTAGGTGCAGACCATGAAATATGAGAGTTATATATGTGGCCTCTGTGTAGACATACTTGGGATCCAAAACTTCTTGTATTTATTTTCGTCAGCACAATAACGCCTCAATAAATTATGTCTAAATATCACACCACAGGCCAGATTTAAAATTTGTAAGGGATGCTTCCAGCCCTCGGACTGTAGTTTGCTCATCCCTGAAGTAGTATCTAGGATAGCACCTAACCAATCACTCAATCTTCTCCTTTCTTTTTTTAAGTATGTTGTGTAACAACACCATCAGTTGCTACGATCATGTACTATGAGCGATGGATGAATGAATGAATGAATGATACTGCTGCATTGGTAGAAATGACACTAACAGGAAAACCAAAGTACCCATAGGATAGCCTCTTTCAGTGCTTGTTTGTCAACCACAAATCCCACATGGATTGATCTAGGCTCGAGCCCAGGACTTCCACAGTGAGAAGCCAAGAAGTAATTGCTTGTTCCATTGCACAACTGCTCTCCCACTCCTACTACCTGCATGTACCATTGCTTTAACCCAACCTAGACTTTCACCATGAAGGTGGCAATTGCAACAAACAAACAAACAATGACATCAGTGGACCCAATTTATTGTAACAACTAAATGCACACTATTAAATTTATGTGAATATTAATGATGTATCTCTGATGTGTTACAGTACCAGTGTATCTTATCATCTTCAGGGAGTACGATATTCCACATTCAATACCAAACACCAATGATAATCTGTTATTTACAAGGTCCTATAATCTGTAGTGGGCTCCATTATTGAGCCCACTACAGATTGTAGGACCATGTAAATAACAGATTATCATTGGCATTTGGTTTCAAACATGGCATATCATATTTCCTGAAGATGGTACACTGGTACCGAAACAAGTTGGAGATACATAATTAATTTTCATATCTATTTAATACTGTGCATTTAGGTGCAATAAATTGAGTACATTGATTTAAAAAATACACAGAAAGGACAACTTTAAAATAACAAGGACATGGCTGGAATTGAACTCTGACTTTAACATTAGACATTGCAGAAACTAAAGTGCAAGAAGCTTACCATCAATGTGCAAGATATTAGGTTCTTCACTATAGTTAATTATAACATATGGCTTGCATTTAGTTAGTTAATTTCACAAATAAGAAGTAAAAAGTTAGTAAAGATTCATATTGTGGTCCTATAGGGTAGGAAATCATGTCAACATCTGGTAAACGGGTACCACACTTCACAGGAACCTACTGCCTCCAACTGCAGGTGCAGCAGGTTTCTCTGAAGCACTGGTATCCAGATACTAGGCTAAAACACAGTATTATAACCTAGAAGACCACATTATACACCACTATCCTTGTTCTTTAATGGTTACATTGGTATAATATTTATCATTTATAATTTATTTGTAATAATTGGCACACATTCTTTTTACAACTGAAGACACAATATGCTCCTGTACAGTTAATTAAATGTCTGCAAAATATAAATCTTTTTAAATTCTTTCGTCTTTCAGGTTTGCAGACAAAAATAAATTAACATGACAATTGTACAGACATAATTTACATAAATCTTGATTTCTCTTAATTTAATTAATTTATTATTTGCTCAAATTTCTTCTTCACAAAGATATTTTACAAGTACTGAGGTATCTGTTCACTTTGTTTTCACTGATTTTTCATTTCCTAAGTTATGACTAGAATTTTACACAGACTTGTGGTTTGACATTTTGATTTTTGCTAAATAAAATATACTGTTCGGATGACTTATAGTGATACAAAACATAAATTAAAACCTATCTTACAAAAAAGTGCCACATTTGTGTTTATAACATTGCATATGGTAATCTATTTACAATCAGTGCTTTTGAGAGTAAAAAATGAATCAGTACATTTATAGGATTGTTTTCTTTTTGTAGGGCAAGCTACTACAGGAGGAAACGTCACTATGTAGACACGTGAGCATTCTCCAGCTTCATGGTTCAGAGATGTACACTCCTACCACAGTTTGAACAACAAATAAGTGACAACACATAGTTTTATTCAACAAGAGAACATTTTTTGTCATTTAACAATTCTAGAAACTTATTTAAAATTTCCCTTCATTAAGAAACTAAATGTGTACATTTCTCTTCAATCACAACGCGCACACTGTCAGTTTCTCTCTCTTTATATATTTTACAACTCTTTATTTGCTTTACGCTTCAGCTCAATTTATTGCCAAAACTAACTGCAGTAATAATAAGTTAGTATTTGTGCTAAGTACAGTAGTAAGTATTAGTGAATTAGTGACTCTAGAACTGGGATCATTTATTTCTTGTCAGTAACACTATCATTAACACTGGATACACAGAATGCATCTGGAACTGGAAGTGAAGGAGGGATGAGGTAAGGTAAATGCAAGGAGATATCTTAATATGCCCGGGGTATTATTTATTCAACATCTTGCAATAAAATATCTTGTCACCATACTTTTTTGCTGTTTAATTTTAAATACTGAATCAAATGCTAATATCTGACTTAGATTTCTTCTTAAGCTACAGTATTACTTTGTTGGCATTGCTGTCATTTTGGAAACAGGAATTAAAGTATGTATTACATTGTACAGGTAGAGGGAGAAGAGATGGTGAGGGAAGAAAGTACATACCTACATACATACATACATACAAACAAACACACACACACACACACGCAGATTAAGTTTTTGTATTAATGCATATGCATGGATTTTATCACAATCGTTGCTCAAACCCAGGACATGGATGATGCTATCATAATCCACATTCATCAGTCTTGCCTCACCTTTTTTGGGAGTCAGCACCTATCTGTTTTCGTCTTAGTTATACTGTAAAATCCACAATTTTCTACCACATGATCCAGACACAAGTTTTATTTTATACAACACTTACGTCTAGCATAAGAAGTCCAAACAATGTCACACACTAGTAGTGGAGGGTGCAACTCGTACCAGCCATGGCTTAGAAGTATCAGATTCTTTTGTGAGTGAGGGGTATATATCTATATATAACTATATTTATATATAGAAGCAACATAAATTTGGGTTGTTCATTGAAAGCCCCCCGATATGCATCAACTGCTGTGTTGAGTTTATATACAACACCCAACTATATTTTGTAAGGTGTTTAAACCATTCATTAGACTATTTAGCAATGCGTTTTAAATACAACTAATTCTAAGTGGTGGATGTGATTTTTCTTTTTTCTCTGACTAGAATATTACAGTAGCTCATTTAACATTTTAAGCAAACAGGATATCATATTCGATTATAATTAAATCACTTTTCTGCATCTGGTGATAAGAATTGAGTTCTATAGTTTGATTTTTATCCTGCCATTTTAAGTACTTTCATCCAAGCACATTAGTTCATTGCACAAATCATCAGAACCAAAATCAACATACAAAGCTTTGTTACCATTTTCAGGTTCCAGTTTTAATCTATTCATAACCAAACATGACCTACATCATTTATTATTTCATTGTGAACACTGATTATGGTCAATGTTATGCTTCCCTCCTCAAATTGTTCTCATCGATAGACAATACTGCAGCCTACCACAGCCAATGTTGCTTTATTAATTTTATTATGATCTGGAAATGTTCACAATATGCCCAAAATGCATTCCAGTTCACATTTAATCTATTGCATTCATTCATAGTACCAGCAATTCACTCAAATATTCAGTTTCATGGCAACCACATGTTGCAGATTCAGTATTATTACAACCATATTGTTCTGTGTGACATGTGGACTCATCACTGTTTTACAATCCATGATCACAGTAGCTGTTTCACATTCATATGATACTGAGAACCACAGAAATCTACTTTCTTCCCATTACTGACAGAATTTAACAAAATGTCATATTTCTACATTATTATTTCCCTTCTTACAGCCAACTGATAAAAAGATTTTAATTTCCTAAGTACAGCGTTATCACACTTATCTACACCATCACAGGAAGACTTTACTTTCATCAATTTCAGTTAATGGTTTGTAAACAGCGGCTTCGCATATACATTGTTTATTGTTTATATTTACTTCACCATCAGGCTGAAACCTCTCAGAAACCCTTGCTTTTTTAGCCATATATATTTTGCCCATTTGCAACAACTTTGGTTTACTGCTTTGCCTGAACCCTATGCCATTGTGCTGGATCAAAATTTGTCTCCATTTCTTTTGTAGTATTTGAGATATTTTGGACGTGAATACTTTGTTATTGCACATTTATAATGTTTTGTTTATTACTTTAATTTTTAAGTGCACATATTTGTACATTATTTAATTGCTGACATTTAATTTCCAGGAATGTTTTAGATCAATCCCCATTTCTCTCTGTTTCATTCAGTGTAAAAGACCATCTTCCTGCTTATATTCTACATCCCTGTCCTACATTTTGAATCCTTTGTCTCTCTCTACCAAGTTTGGAATGCCTGAGTTATTCCATACCACTTTTCCATTTTTATGTACTGAAACAACAACCATCCCTTTCATTTCATTCACTCCAAGCACATTTACATTTTACAAGTATTATTGTTTAAACTTCCCTCCTGTCTACTTCAGTCCTCTGAAATGAAATATGAGAATTCACTGATTTCCTTTGGAGGCCACACATTACCATTCGCTTATCCTCTCAGTTTTAAAAATTACGAGAGAAGTTTAACAAACAACCAGGTCTTAAAATTAATGCATAGAATGAACCGTAATGTACTGTTCCTTCAATTTATCTCAATCCTATTGTATACTAAAATATATATAAACACAGAGTTTTGTTAGTGGAATTATATCTTATTCTATATTAGAAATATTAATGCTACTAGTTTCAACTTAAACATGTCATCTTCAGGCACAGTTTTATTAAAGGGAAATGTTCATATTATGTTTAAAATGCCGTTTTTATAAATGTAATTAAGGTTTACATGTTTTACATTAACTAAAATAAATTATCTATATAATATAATCATACACAAATATGTTTAGAACGTTTTGCTATAATCTAGTTGTAATTTGTAGATTCAAGACTTTTTATCAGTTTTAGTATGTAGAAGTTACATTTGATATGTATTTGTGTCCTACTTCATTGCACATAGTGTAAATTATAATTCTTAATTTTGAACTGAGAATAAATATTATATATATACAATTGCTGAATTTTCTGATATATCTGTGTTTCATATACTTGAATGTTTTCAAGATTGTGGAGATACGGTTGATAATGTCTGTGTATAATGAAGTATAGGTGCAACTAGTATAGCCTGCTTGCTAAGCTTCATCACACATAGACCTTGTTAATTTTACCTCCACTAATACAAAATATAATAAAAACAGAATACTACAAGAGAAACTACAAACATGTGAAATATGGATTTTCACTTCAGAATTAAGTATCATAATTTCCACTATGTTCAACTAATTGTGAAACTGGTATATATTAAATATACTTTCTACATTCCACAGCTTACAAAAACTACTTGTATCTACAAATTCAAAGTAATCATATCAAAGAGTGTTACGATATCAAATGCATGACTACATTATATGGACAATTTATTTTCATTAACGTAAAATATAGGATCCTTGGTTAATTTAGTAAAAAATGCATTGTGACAAGAGTTCGTGGGTTGCATTTTAATAAAACTGTACCTGAAGATGTCCGAATTACACTGAAACTTGCTGCATTAATATAACTTAAAATGAATAAAATGTAGCTGTGATGACAAAACTCCATTTTATGAATATATTAGCTGTAGCACAACAGGATTTTTCTCATCAATCTATTGCACACTTCAGATTCTTTCACAAATATCAAGTCAATCTGACAAAAATGTAGTTAGCCTCAAATTCAAATAGAAAGCATTACAGGAAGCCACAATGATGGTTAAAACTGCTTGCCATGCATCCTCTTTCATGCAGCTATATCCAGCTGCTTCTGACGTTAATGCAGTAAGCACTTCTCGTCATGAAGGTACATAATTTCCCTACCATGGGATACCCTCTACAGTTGTTCACTACTCTGCATCTCCTTGTCTTTCAACCTGAGCAGAGTTTGTCTCTCTCTCTTCAACCAACTCCTCCTCTTCAGTGAAGTAAACAAACTTTGCGACTTGTTTCATTATCGCTTCACGTTTTTGCACATGGGAATTGTCGGCAGTTGATCTTCCATCTTCGTTGTTGCTGTTATTTCGAACACTGTTATTCTTGACATCTGTCGTGTTAATCTTCTGTATAGCTGATTCTTCAGTCTCATGAACTTGTTTTTCAGTACCACGATCACTAACACCAATCCTAGGAGATGAGTTTTTACTAGTATACACAACATCTGTAGTAGGTCCATTACTGATTGTAACAACAGTGTTATTGAGTGCTGTGGCACTATTAACAAACGATGGCACAGTGCCATTTTTATCAGTATGTTGAGGAGTATTTTCATCACCTTGTCCACCATCACTTTTGAACTTGAAGAGGTCCTTGTTACCAGTTTTGTTAACATTGGTAACACCACTGGTCTTGACACTACTATCATTAGCCTCTTGAATCTGTGCTTGCGGTGGGCCAATTTGATTGACATTTCCTCCCGTGATACTGAGTGCAGTAACAACCTGATGAGATTCATCAAAATCTCCATCCCCGCTGTCATCAGACACAGTGGCGATACTAATGGGTTGGCCAAAAGAAGCAGAGCAACGGAAATCATAATTGCAGCAAAGACGTCCATCCTAAATAGAGAGGAAAAAATGTTACAAAATTTGTAAAATGTTTCTTGCAGCTTCCAGTCATTCCCTACAGTTTTGGATAAACTACTGCTGTAAAGGATGTATTACAACTGTGGGGTTTTCAATGTTTTGAGTCAATAAGGCATCAGGATACACAGTGTATTGTTAGCAATCAATTCCCTGCCACTTATAAATTCAAACATGTCAATTAATGTTTCAAACAAATGTTGTGCTTGAATTAAATTACACAAACTTAGCTTCGGTGTTCAAGATGCTGTTTTCCTATATTGATCACTGGTGAAAAGATGGGAGTCGTTATGACACAGGTACAGTATTAACACTGCAATAGCTGTGACTGTCTATCAAGAGACTTGTATGAGACATAATTTTGAGGACCCTATTCCTCTGTGATTTAACATTGTATTTTAAGGTGATCAGTTCCCGACATTTTGAAGGAACAAAGTGCCTTCTTCTTTAAGGGTCTAGAGATTCTTTAGGCGCGTGAAAGTGAAGGCACTATGTTCTTTTGAAACGCCAGGAACTGGTTACCCACTGATGCAGTGTCTTGTCCCTTAAGAAGAAAAAATTCCTCAACCACTCAGCAATGAAAACTTAGAGACTAGCAAACTTCAATTTGTACAAAGGCAAAAGCCTAGGAATTATAAAACCAGACTGCCAAGAAAAATTAACTTCATATGCATTTTCAGAAAAGTGGAGGTTCTGTTTTATCACTTCATTTCATCTTGTATCAATGCTGTTAAATTTTCACTTGGAATTGTAAAATATGAAATAGAATTTATGCAAATGACAAGTGGACTATAAATTCAACAAGTGCACAAAAAAAAAAGATGAACTGAAAAAACTGGGAATTGCAATAACTGTACATTATGGCACGAGTTTCAATATTTCATTAACAGCTTATCCAAAATTTGCAAACTATGTGCAACCTGAAGGACGAAATAAAATCCAATTTGGGAAAAATACCTTCAAAACCTTCCACTCTGCAGTAAAAATTATGTCTCTAGAATAACTGTAAATATTCACAGGTACACACCTACAGAGACGTCAGTAATAAAAATATCTTCCTTTAAAAATTTTCTACAATGTCATGTTTAGTTTATTCATTTGGAACATACTTATACATTTCTATTCCCAATCCTGACTCATGAATGAAGTTTACCTACATGTTCTAATGAACCAGTCACATACCATCAGGAGAGCAGGTGCAATTATTGAAATTAGCACTCCGCTGTTAATAATGATTTTATTGCATCCAGTATTGTAGGGAACAAGGAGCATCACATGAAGATACTTTAATGCATTCCACAGTTACTGCTTTACTATTATTATTATTATCATCATTAGTAATTATGATCTTATGAATTACCTAACTTTTAGCAAGGACATAACATTATGAACTTTTCCACATAACAATTCACTACAATATTCCAAAAAGTTTGGTGGCAACTTGAAAGGTGGCAAACTGTGATCTTGAGGAGGGAGAATGACGATGTGCTAAAAATAATGCAGTCTCTAGGTAATTACATGTTAAAAGATGTGGCAGTTAGAAGCTTCCTACTTTCACATGTCCAACTGATAAATACAAGGGAAAATTATATGATCTCCCTGTACACACAATGGAGGCATGCAGGGGGAGTAAGATATAGCTTCACTCATTCTTAACCTAGGCATTAGATGGAGGTGAGTGGTCAGCCTCACACCCTGGCTGCTTTGTGCCCTGGGAATTATGCTCCAGTATCCACTGATTAAGTTGATACTATAATCTGTCTCATTATTTTCTTGTTAAGAGGCCTATGGTGAGGAAACCTGAACTCCTTAAAGGTTTGTACATATGCAGCCAGTGCAACTAGAGTCATTACAGGACTCTACGATGAGCTTGCCTTTCCCCTTACCTACATTTGTAACTACAGTAAAACAGAATGGGCGATTACCAATTTAAATCTCTGAAGCCAAAATCATTGCTTCAGGCTATGAATGAAATGCCAGGCTGTGTCTTAATATTAGAATCATACCAAAAGCCATCTGTGTGAACACATACGGACAAAGAATTGAAAATTCCATACTTTTCGCGGTGAATTACAAACAGCAGAAAACAATGTTAAAAGCTTCAGGTAGAATGAATTATGGAATGACAAGCAGAACCTGCTTCAGTGGCCAAGAATAGGTTAAAGATAATTTGTATTACACTGCAAGTCAGAAGGAATATAGCCACAGTTTCATCTAAAATTCTGATGCAATGTTAAATCCATATCATCAGCCAGCTTAAATTAATATCAGACCAAAAATGTTGAGGCCATTGATACAGCATGGATTTCCGGTAGCATGCAACAAAGAATGGTGGATCATTTGTCTTCATGTTTTCACTCTTCTGAGTTGTTACACAGCATATATTGGTTGTAGGTTGTTGTTGTTGTTGTTGTTGTTGTTGTTGTTGTTATGTTGCTGCTGCTGCTGTTGTTGTCATTGTCGTTGTTGTAAATAACTACCACAATATGCTATTTTTAACAACCCAGAAAAGCAAAGACCTCATCTACAAAGCAGAAGCCTGAAATCTTGAATAATTTGTCTCATTTTTACAGAATATTCTAGATTACTGTGCACCACAGATACTAATTACTATATAGTGTTAAGTGCATATGTTGCATTTTGAAAAAGACAGGGAAGCATTGGCATCATACTAAAGAATTCCAAAATTAGAGGTACACTACAAAGAAATAGTGCATTACGAAGTATGCTAATGACAGATAAAAGAAAGCATTCCATAACAAAGAATATAAATTATGGACTCACTATATGATCAATTTTCAAGAAAAGATATACACATTACAAACTTTCCTGTGATAAGAATTTAGAAGGTTGTGAATTAAATACACACTGGAAAGGATTTGTTGCACAAGAACAGATTTGTGTTACACTTTTATGTCCACAGAATTTAAGAGCAATGGGGCTTATGCATAGGACAAGCAGCCTTGATATTGATGTAATGAACATGGTGAAGACAATCAAGTAATTTGTGCAAATGGGATCATGCTTTTTTACCAGTAATAGGAAGTGCTACCAATGAGAATAATTATAAAATAAGATTTGCATCTGTCTTTTAAGATTCACCAGAAATAAGGTTTGTGCATACATCAAGCTCCTTGCATATGTATCTTAGACTATGAGCTTGGTGAAACTAGTCAAAATTGTAACTCAGCTCAATTAACTAATTAATGATCACATAGTTTAGGTGGAAAAAATGTGGGTTATGAAATTACAAAATTATGAAACACTATCTGGCCCAGTAACAATGGTTTAATGCCAGTGCATTTATAATAATAAATGTTCTAAATAAAAATATCTGTAATTGTTTATGTTTGAAAATACTTCATGAAATAAATGTGACTGTACTTCCTGACTCCCCCCAACCCCTCAGTACAGCCATATGGTAAGTGATGGTGTGATTTTGATATGACATTCTGGAAATTAAAACCACTGGTTAACTGACTGAATTTTAATTGTTTGTCTTTCACAGAATGTTACAAGTTCCATAAATATTAAAAGCTGGGCATGCAGACATACTCAAACTGCAAATCAGAATAATTTCAAGGGTGATAAATAACATCTAGCTGTAAACTGTTGATATAATTTTGGGAATTACACGGCTAAAAGGAGGAATTATCCTGGTTCATGAACATATAAATAGATGTTTATTGTTAGATTGTTCTATATTATTTACAGTGTGTAAACAGCATTGTGGGTTAACTTTAATACTGTGTCATAGTAAAATGTTTTACATTAAGCCAAGCCAATTATACTTTATCACTGTATCAATTTCAATTACAACATATTGTATATTTGACTGTGTCATGTTATACGTATCCTTGGTCACACAAGTGACTGTTGGATGTAACATTGAACTCGAAACCGAAATACTTTCACGGCTTACTTCAAACGAGAGGCATATAGCAATGTACACGTATTTTACGTTTGTAAACTCTTTCTTTTTTTCTTTTTGTACGTGTATTGGAATTATTGTAATTATTACCACATATCATAATTGCCGGATACTTAGCACTGTAAATTTTGTATTATACACTTGGACAAGTCCAGTGTTGCATATGTAACAATATGGATGAAAAT
>Ga0123352_10002065_pt1 | contig 27637 bp, 15 predicted proteins | sample TergutLab28metaG_FD_89700 | JGI IMG/M metagenome (GOLD analysis project Ga0123352, IMG submission 89700) | Labiotermes labralis P1 segment gut microbial communities from Petit-Saut dam, French Guiana - Lab288 P1 | ecosystem: Host-associated > Arthropoda: Insects > Digestive system > Gut ... | reverse complement strand
TCTGTGGCTGCGGCAAATCACGTGTGCACTATCTTGCACACTGTTGCCAACCTACCATTTTACACTGTACTGCGTGCTGCGCTGTGCTGAGTAAACTTATATTGAGTCTGAGGTGTGTATTGTCTGGGTGTATGGTGAATTCTTGGCCATCCTGTATAATTTGTAATACTTTTTTTTTGATAAGCAGATTTTTTTAAAATCTGACCTTGCATTTATAATGTTATTATGTAGTACTTGGTGTCTGAACTTTCTGGTGTTCCAAAGGATATGATGGTGAGAAATTCAGCTCTGTTCCCATCAGATGAAAATGTAGGGAGTCATCTACTCCTTGGAGTTGCATACCACATAGGGTCAGGGTGTGCACGCATGTGCGTGCACACACACAAACACACACACACACACACACACACACACAGACTGAAATTTGGATTTAGTGTTTCCTGAACCTACATTTTCCTTGATGCGATGCATGTTTTAATTGGTTCCATTGAAAGTTTGGTAAGAGGAGGTTTATATATTCCTTGAATTTATGTTTGTTGTTTCTGCCGAGTTCATTATGTGTACAAATTGAGCATAATGTGGCCCGGTACTGTCATCTTAAATACTTTCAACTGGAAGTTGGGAGAGGGAGTTGAATTTTGTTTATAATAATTTCTGGATCCTCTTTTATGTTTATGTATGCTTACTACCTTGGAAGGTGATGCATACCAGACAATCTGTGCCTTCCATATCACATTTTTTTTAATGTTAAGGTCACACCAACAGAGTGGAACCTTTCATCTTGCCTGTGTCATAGGGGTGCCAAGCCTCACATCTTGTGACAGGTCTATAGTCTCTTTGGAAACGAGTCCTCCACAGAATGCAGTGTAGTGTTTCCTTTTTAAATTTCCAGTATTCTGTTTTATCCTTAAGGTCATCTACTAGCTGCTTATGTCTTTGTCCTTGCCTTCCTTTCACTTCTATACTTCTGTCCATCTTTCCTTCAATAACGTGTTCTAGAAGGCAGTTCCTATATAAGGTGTAACCAATCCAGTTAGCCTACCTTCTTTTTATTGTGTGTAGGACATTCCATGGCTGTGGGGACCCGTTGCGCTGACCACGTGACACCCCTCTATCCGCAAAAGTTGGCACTAACTTCGCCGACCGGTGGCGGCCGCTCTGTCGGTATAGTTCGCGTGCGGACTAAGGCCATGGAGTTTAGTTTAGTAGGACATTACATTTCTTCTTGACTCTTTGTATACCTCATTTTTCACTTGAATAGTCAAATTTTTCTTCTCCATACTACTACAGCACCATATTTTAAAAATTTCCAAGTTTTTCTGATCTACTTGCTGAAGTGTCCAAGTTTCAGCACCATATGTAGCTGTGCTCCAAATATAGCACTTCACTAGTTTCTTCATTAAATTTAAGCCCAATTTGTTAGTGAACATTCTTCTTGTTGAATGCTGCCTTTACCTTGACAAACCTATATTTAATTTCATGTGTACATTTTGTATAAGTTGTTCTTATGCTCCCTAAATCATTGAAATAGTCCACATTTTCTACTTGGTTGTGATCCATTATATGTAGTTACAAATGACTTTGGAAGCGAGTTCGTGTTTCTTTTAGAATTTACCGTGAATTGAACTGCCAAACAGTTTTATTTATGGAACCCTTTCTGGTAGCAATTTATTGTAGTGACTGCAAGTTCCACATGTATTAAATTACTGTGTTAATGTTGCTTTGCAAAACTACTGTCAATGATGTGATGGTTGAGAATGAGGTGTACCAGGGTTCTGTAGAAAATGAAGTTGGATCTTAATGTAATGGACATGTGAACATTTTTAAGACACTATATTGAACTGTATTGCATTGTATTGCATGTTTAATGCAGTACAGCATTATTCTAGTGTATTTAATTTCATTAGTTACGTACGATTTCATTTTCTTGATTTCACGTTCATTTTAAATGGTCTCCTTGGAAATGTAAAGTGCAGGTTTCACTGTATATGGGTAAGAAAGTAATGTCTGAAGATTACATTATTCTGGAATGTAAGACCATGTACTGGTGTAGATAATTTTGGATAGGCCAGCAGCAGCAGCTGTCTTGAGGGTACATTTCTACTCTTCTGCCCTGAAGATAGAGGCAGCAGGCTGTTCCAAAATTTTGGTACTTATCTATCAAATTACTTTACATTACATCATATTCCAGAAGAGATTTATGTTTTGTTGACCATGCATCCCTGTATAATCTTTTTCAAATGAAGCGAAGTAGGTGCACCTAGTTGGCTTCATTTGAAAAAGATTATCCAGAAGAATGTAATCAAGAGAAATGTGTTTTTATTTTATTCAGGGGCTCAATGTCTAGTCTGCAGTCTGGTAGCAGTGCATTTTCAGCACTGAGCAACCACTCTGGGACAAGCTCATGCCCATCCAGATGATGTATGGATCGGTTGCAGACTAGAAGAGCTGCACCTGAATCCTGACAAGCTTCCAGGATCTGGAACAGGATAATTGTACCTGAGCAGGTGCTTCTTTTACATGGAGGTCATCTTTTCAGATAATTTATAATTCTATATATCTGCTACTGCAGTGAACATTGGTGGTGGACATTTGTGTTAATTGTTAAAATACAGCTTTTATTACAGGTAAGGCTTAGGTATAAGATCTGAGATGTTTGTGGTGTTGAAGATTCATGTTGTGTTCATTTGGGCTATGACACTTTGTAGACTTGTGCATGACTATCCATATATCAGAGGCACATATTACTTCCATATTCACTCCTTCCCTGAATATGGAGGCAATGTGTTCCTCCATAACATTGCTATCCATGTACCAGAATGCACAGTGTTCTAATTCAGTGGATCACAGTATGATGTTAGACTCATAATTAATGTCAACAAATGGTGTTCTGGTCACTGGGATGAAATGTTTTTATGAATTTCATTAAAAACACATGATTGACAGCAGTATGAGTTTCTGAAAACGAAATAAATATCATTTTGGTCACATGTCATGAATTCTGTTGGAAAAGTAATGAAAATTATAGCTGATCTCTGAGTTGGGAACATGTTTGTTTGTTCATTATCATGTGGGGCAGTTTTATCATATCTGAGTTTGGTATAAATATTGGATGTTAAGGTTAATAGATTATATTCTAAAGGTAGGGAAAATTATTTAAGATCTATGCATTATTTGTAAGCACCTGTTATGGTGATATTTTATAAAATTATGTTTCACAATACTTTGCAAGCAATAGAATGTAGGTTTATGGACTGGGCTAATACTGTCCTGATCCACAGAACAATTAAAAAATAGGAGCAGGGGAGGTCTTTAAACATTCATTTTAAAGTGTAGAACAGCAGATGGAAACAAATATACAAGTGGGGAGTTCCAGTAATGTGATTTATATGACCTTGTTTTAAGTTGGCCTGAATCTTACTAATTTTATTTAAACTGTGTAGAGTAAATAATCTAAAGATATTGGTGGTAATTCAAGGAGAAAGGATTTTTTTACTTCTCTGTTTGGATAGATATAACATATATGACAGACCCGTATGACCTGCCAGAGATGATGAGAAAGCTAATCTCTTTCTTCCAGTATTAATATCTTTATTATCTTTCATAATTTGTCCAGATTTCTTTCTTTTTCCTTTTCTATACTATGACTGTTCCTCTTCCCATATCATAGCAATATTCAAGGTTTAAGTTTACCCATATCCTAGCACCAATAGTAAATAGTTGGGTGTTTTTCACTGTATGCTTGCAGTGGCAGAATATTGTTTGGATTTTCTCAGTATCATAACGGTAGCGGGAGGTGATTTGGTGGTTTCTTTGTATTCTAGCTTTGGCAGAAGATTTATCTTGCATAATGCCAGTGGTGTAAGCTAGTGTTTTTTACTCTGTTTAGTAATGGAAGACGATAGTTCAGGGTTTACCCTTAAACGTTGCAATAGGAAATGATAGTCTGGGGCTCTGCCATTATTCCAGCAGTTGCTGAAGATATTTTAGAGTTTCCCTAGATACTAGCAAAGGAAAAAGTTGGTTCAGATTTTTTTTCCTGTGTTCTATTCTGAGTGAAGGATCATTTAGGTTTTTCCCACATCCCAGCCATGATAGAAGATATTTTAGGTTTGTCCCTATATTCTAGTAGTGGTATGTTAAGTATTCCTTTGGAGTGATAAGCATTAGCTATTATTTATTTGTATATTAATGCACTAAATTTATTCCTTTATTTAAGAACATACAGTAGGAATAAGTCAGTACATGAGTGTGTGCCTTGCAACACCAGCCACACAGTTTTAAAATGAACAAAACTTCATTTAATAACACAGATTTGCTATCTGGACACTTCACATACTATCAAACATGAAAACTTCACATATAGATAACAAATGTCAAGTACAGTATTCCAATAGGAGTGGCTGTGAGCAACTCTAAATAGTAATGGTAATGTATTTTTGAAACTCTCAGTTTCACATGTTGCACAGTGTCTTTTGCAACTGATGAGTTTAAGTTAGCTTCTACAGTTGAATATAGCTTTATGTATTACAACTTTCTTTTAGTTTGTGATACGTGTGTGTTCTATAAGGTATGTTCAATAAGTAATGTTCCCCAGCCTGCGACTTTTATGTTAATGAAGTATGTACAGTAGGGGTAATGTGAAAGAGATGGCACAGGAGACAGTCACATGCTGTGTTGAAAGTAATTTAATATGCAGTGGCAGTGATGTTGTAAACTTGGTCTCCCAAAGTTCATGGTGTGATTCAGCTTCTATGGTTGGAACACGTTCACCACATTGAAATTCACGGCAGTTCATCAAGGTATATGGTGATGGAATAATGGGTGTGCAGCATGTCAGAAAATGGTGCAGAGTGTTCAGAAATGGTCAGACAGACATCCAAGATGATAACGATGGTTGGCCCAGCACATCGGAGATCCACATGACCGCAGCAAGTGTGGAGGACCTGATTTTGGAAAATTGATGAGTCAGTAGCGTGGGTGCCAATTCCAAGATAATGAGTAATGGTTGTAAACAGAATAGGCCTATTTCTACTGTGACTTTTTCATCATGTCCCTTAAAGTTCATAAAGCATCATCTCACAGTTGTCCAAGCCATGACTGTTTTAAGATTTTAAAGCTGAGCATAAATCTGTTAAATAAGAACCCTGATATTGAAACTTACATAGGACTTTCATTGTACTACTACTTTTACGTTTTTTATAGTACCATTTGTTGTGATGTTGATACAATTTAATGAAATAATGTTTAGGTTGATGATGTTAATTGTAAACTTGGTATCCTGCGCTATGGAACAGAGGGCATTTATTACGATTGTTTGAATAAAGTATATGTGAAATATAAAATAGCCCTTTCACAAAGATCCTGTATTTTCAGTTTTTATACATTTTCAATATCATCAGTTTCCTGTGCAGGCTGTTTCTGTCATGTGGTTCATATGTGGAATTTATTAATGGAAGTGACTCAAGTTATCAGTGATTGGAACATGCAGTGTTGGGGAACAACATGGTCTGATAGAATGGGCAGAAAGCCTGTAATGTAGAGGAAAATACAGAAAACAAATGTGCAATGGATGGAGTATGGTAAAACCATTTACATGATTGCAAAATTGAAATTTAGTGCAGAAATGAAAGTATCAATAGTAAAAGCTTATCAGTCAGGGTGCCTATGCCACAAGCTGGATGGCCCATGATTGGGGTTTGATTCCACTGGCTGTGGTGCCCACCTAGCCTCCTAGCCACCGAGTAGCGAGCATTACCTCTGTCGGGTTCGACGTATACGATTTCTCCTGTTTTACAACATATCTTCATAGCATATTTAATTAAGCAAATAACCTGTCTCTCTTTTCTTCAGCTAGTGAAAGAAAAGTGTGGAAAATGTTGTGGGCCATGCATTTCTTATCAGCCAGTTTAAAAACTAATTTCTTAATCAGCCTTCATTACTCTATGTTACTGTTCCCCAGCATTGTAGTGTGTGGATGTCTCAATTTTGAGAGCCTTTGTCTGTCACACCTTGAGTGGGATTTTAAAATTTGCTGTTTTGTTCAGTACTGAGTTTCATATCAGTGTATTATTCTTCATTCTGTTAAGTGGTATTTGACCGCACCCATATTGTTTTTGAAAAATGTTTCATTTGCTCTTACATATTACAAACACAGTTGATATGAAATTCTTACATGAGTGCATATTTAAAATTCTGTAAGACACAAACATTTTTCACATATATTTACTTAATAGTATGTTGTGGCAACCTAAGAAATATTTTTATCAGATGGACACATAAAATAATGATGTTTCACAGAAAATGAAGGGCTACTTTAATAAGAAGGTGGTAGAATGTTCATTTTATCACAACACTGTCAGTAACCTGTTCAAATGATTGACTTTTTAAAATTACTATTATTATTATAATTAATGAGAATTTGTAACGGTGCAGATCTGCAAAACTGTAGCCTCAGTGTGAATATTCTATGAATGTTAGATACATTTTTTATTTAATGCTTTCCTTTGCAGGTTTGAGGGAAATATTTCAGTACCATAATGAATTTGTGATAAAATTATATATATTTTTAAAGATAAAATATAATAAATGTTAATTATCTGTGCTGTGATTCAGAAGTTAAAATACACAGAGAGCTGTCTAAACATCAGTTTAAGAAAGTGTATCTATAAGCCAGTGGGTAATGCTTGCAATTGTGAAAACATACAGCTTAACCCTTTAACACGGGAATTAAATCCCACCGAGCAACACAGCCTGCCAAGATATTTTACCTGGGATTTTAAATATCATTGCTTACTCTTAGAAAAAAAAGCGTGTCTCATAGACTTATCCTTCAGATTTAATGAAATAAAATTTTGTAATCTGCATATGAATTGGTTAATCCAGGAAATAAAAGTTCACCTATTTTTATAATTAATTTAGGCCTGTGAATCGCATGCATTATATATATGGTGTAAATAGTTTGTTACATAATTCTGGCTGCTGCAGAAGGTCCGTGGCACCTTGGATCACTGTTTTATCATGACACACAGTATTCGCAAAGAGGGTGATATATTACAAATTTACTTTTGTGTGATAGTCCGTGAAACAAGGGACCATGCACAGGCCCATGTTACATCCAGTGCACTTATACACTGTGCCCTTTCTTTGGCGCGGGGAGAACACAGACGGTAGCACAGTTGGGTTGAGGATATCGCTGGCCAGTGTTTGTTATGGCGACTTCTGCTGAGGCTTGCTGCTTTTGTTGTTGTTGTTGTTCTTCTTCTTCTTCTTCATCATCATCATCATCATCATCATCATCCCTAGCCTCAGCACCTGATTCCAAGTCGGTATCAGCAACCAGCATTTCACTGATGGCTTTCTCCTCAAGTTTTATTTTTGTTCCGGCCAATGCTTGAGACCCACTATCATCTGCCTTGTCTAGACTACTATGTATGACTGGGCACAGTTGCAGAAATGTAATACCAGTGAGATATGAACATCATCTACAGTGCCAGTAAAATGGATCTAAAGCTAATTTGTGACTACTGTATAAAATGCCAGCTATTCGAGGGTGCCCAAGACGTTTTTAGTAGACTGGCAGCTGTATGTTGCATGTTACTACCATACAACCCCTACACATTACCCCAGCACTAAAAGAGGCGTGTCTATGGGACCTCCTGCAGCTGTAAACATCGATTTTTTGTGGATATCTCTGATTTTTGAGCATTAGTTTTGTCTGAATTATGTGGGTACAGTATGCCACTGACAACCTCCTTGTTAACAAAGAAAGTTTGCTTCATAGGCCAGTGTTGATATTTCAACCCACAGTGAACCCCAGTGCAAACTATAAACAAAGCTATCAGTGTCTAAACCATTTTAGCTGGGACAAAATGCACAGTTACCTTGTGTCGACCTATGAATCAGGGTTTATGGGGGGGTTTAGGAGGTGGAGGGGGTACATTCTGACTCCATAAAGAAACTCTGACCTTAAAAGGTCCTGCAGCTTAGCAAGCCAGAGCAGTTTATTGAATAGGAGTGAACAAAATTGCTCCAAACTTCAACACGCTGTTTGCGACATTTTTATAAGTCGTTCAGTGTTAAAGGGTTAAAATACATAGTTAGATTACACTTGTATTTACCTACTTAGATAGGAGTCCATGTTGCAGTGTATTTTTTTTAGTTAAGTGTACCTAATTTTTAAGTTTAAAATGATACTAAGGAAAGGATGGTAGAAACAAGAGAACTGCAAGAATATCTGCTTCACAGATTAGTTTTGACTTTCATATAGGTCATAAATAAAGGATGATAGTTTTAAATACATGTTATTAATATGTTACACTAAAGCACTTATTGTGATGTCACAACATTAATAAAGCAGGGGATATTTAATTCACATAAAAGCATGTTACTCTTATGCATCCAGTATTATTTTGCAGAAAATAACTGGTCAGTGGTTCTTCATTGATACTTCTCTAAAGCTGCTGTGATTTTGTCTCCAGTTCTTCACCCTGCAAGGTGCATCACTCACTGATAATGAACTTACATCTATTAATTGTTAACACTGAATTACTAAAATCTGGTGCAACTGCATATCATACCTGTTTTTGATCACAATGTGTATAATTTTTGCATAAAGATGTTATTTTATATAGATGACAGGCAGTGTACATGTAACATAACATTGAGGTGCATTGGTGTAACCCCTGTTACCATGGAAAAGAAATAAGTATTGCATATTCTGATTGTGTGTCTCTAGCCTCAGTTATCCAGCATGCAAAGGGCATTCACTGTGTATATTGTCATCTGTGACCTGCTGGGCTCTACCTTATATTTCCACACTGTCTCATACATGGCACATTTTTTCAGAAAACCCTAATGAAAATAAGATACACGTTGTAATTTTCTGTACAACTCCATTCTGCAATATTTCTCATTCTAAGAATTCAGTGAGATAGACTATTATAAATGTACATACATCTTCATGTACAGGACCTGGTATTCATATAAGATTTTAATGAAACTTGGATTTTCATGACAGATTTTCAAAAAATCTTAAAATAGCAAATTTTTTTGTAAATCCGTCCAGTGGAAGCTTAGTTGTTCCATGCAGATGAACATGATGAAGCTAATGGTCACTTTTCACAGTTTTATGAATGTGTCTAAAAGTGCATTAAAGATTCAAAGTTTTTTAATGATAATAAACCTTTTCTCAAGTAAATTTAAGCAATTTAAGTGGCATTCTCTGTTCCACATTGCACTGATTAAAGTTAGTGTGTTTATAGTACATTAAAACAGCTGAGTAAGTAGGGCACTTTGATATGGATAGTAATAGCAGAACATATACATGCAACAGAGAACTGGCTTACTACTTCATGTGCGATAACTATTTAACTAATTTTTTTAGTAGGTCTTGGGCACGCTGTGTGTAAAATGCACCAAGATAACCACTTTTATAACTTTCAAAAGGAAGTACACCTGTTCAAGCGTTGCTGTCTGTATAGTGTAGATGTGGGCACAGTGAAACAAGATGGCTGTCTTCTGGCATGTGGCACCATCTAGTCTGGGTGAGGCATACTGACATTTCACGGGAACCTGCAGCCTCGATTATAATGGTAGGTGAATGTTTATGTTTATATACCATTATGGTAGAAGCAGGAGGTTCCTATGCAATGTCAGTTACCTTCTTTCAGATCCCAGAAGACTACAAACCTTGTAGTCATTGTTGTTGGAACCTTTAATGTTACAAGTCTGAAGAAGCATGAATTACAAGGAATTTCTTTATTTCTAGACAGGCATTAAGGAGGAAACAGGTTATAAAAAGATTTTATTTATTCAGTAATTTGTTCTTATTTTGTAAACTTATTCTAACTTTACTTGGAAAGACCATTATGATATATGCATGGGAAAATCAAAAGCCAGTACAACTTAGTAGAGTGACAGGGCTATGGACTGGATGACTGATGAGTCAAGGTTCTATTCCTGGCATTGGCAAGAAAATATTCTCTTCTCAGACATGTCCACACCAGATTTTAGGCTTACCCAGCCTCCTATTTGATGGGTATGAGGGTCCTTTCATCTCATCACCATAATTAACATGTTCTTTTGCAACCTGGAGGTCTCGGGGATTGTTGGTCTATCCTCAAACCCAGTGAGAAGACTACTTACTTAATGAAGTCTGGCATTGCAATTTTTCACAGTTTTCTGAAGGTACACTGTACTGATACCTATCTGATGCAAGGAATACAAAACTGAATGCATTGCCTTGCTGTAAGAGGGGATATATATGGCCCAAAAATCTCCTGGAATTACATTATCTGATTTCTGAAAAATCTGGGGTGCAGTGTGTGGCCGGTAAAGAATGACCTAGCCTTTATTCCAAGATGAGAATTACCATAATGCGTACTTAAAAATGGACATATTCATGCTCTCCTTCCAGTGACAAAATATAACACTTTTAGTACTTTGTTCTGTACTGCAGATTTCACATCCTAGCACCTCTTCAGCTTTCATGATAGGGATTGTTCAGATTGCAGTGTTGGTGGACAATCACATTTCACAGGATCACTGGCCCATGCTGTACTCCCTCTGTTTCTATTCCCATGGTTCTGACAGACCACATTCCTTGCAACCTACCTGCGTAATGGAATGACATCTTCAGTGTCTTCTTGAACCCTAATACCTTCACGATGGAATTGGAAGCAGCTGGTATCTCTGAAATGATGGTGTCATCCTGCAACTCTGCCAAGTTTAAAAAACCCAAAAAACTATGATCTGAACAATCTGTGTACATTATTTTGAAACCATTTTTACCAATGAATAGCTTTGCCATCATACTGCACAAAGCCTGCACTGTGTTTTTCACTAAGAGAATATAAAGTTTTCACAATGTATGTAACACTGGTTTCCACAGTAATAGCTACATTTGGACGTCCCATAGCTGTCTAAACCCAGTCTGGATGTAATGCTGTTACAAGTATTCCATCTTCCTTCAGTTCAACACTCAAGGAACGTGTTACCATGTTTAAAGCTGCCTACAGTTAGAATGAACAATCAATTACAACAGTGAATAGCACGTCCCATGCTGTTTAGTGCAGAAAATAACGCATAGTCACTAATTTCTCTCAAGTAGTGTGTTTCTTTAGAAGCTGATGGTTGCTCAACTGGTCAAGAAACATACCACAATTCATGGGACAACTTTCAAAACCTTTTTCACAAGAACCTGTCACCTGACCCTGTCCTGAATTGGATGACTCCAGTTTGTGCCCTATTTTTCCAAAACTAAGTTTTATATTTTTCTCCAAAACATGATTCAATCTTCCTTATTCTCTTTTTACAGGTTTTATGATTCAAATTTTATTTGCATCTCTTTACTCACCAGCGCATGGTGCATATCCTGTCAATTTAATTCTTCTTTATGTGAATACATTAACAGTATCTTGTAAAGAATACAAATTATAGTTGTACATCTGAGGTTTTCACTGCAGTGTAGATTTGGATTGTGGTCTTCTTGGTTATATAACATTATGTACTGTGGTAACTGGGTGCCAACATTTTGGAGGAAATTGGTGGTTCCAAATTTGGGGTATACCACGAATTCGAGTAGAGTACTTTCAGCAGCCTACATCACCTTAGGTGAGTGTGTACTTAAATGGCTAGACATATATACATACATTCATTCCTTTGGCATGCTGTTCTCAGGAACTTATTTGATTCCTCTCTGTCATATACCCGTTCCTTCCATCCTTTTCCACCAATCAGTTTTCTATCCTCCCTCACTTCATCTTGCCATCTGTTTCTTGGTCTACCTCTCAGCCTCATTGTTTCCAAATTCATATATAATACTTTTTTGGGAATTCTGTTTTCTTCCATCCTCCCTACATACCCAAACCAACGTAATCTATTTTACCTTAATGCCTCTGTTATAGTGGGTGTTTTAACATTGCATAAATTACTTTATTGGTTAATATCCTCCAATTTTCTATTTCATTGTCATATACTGGGCCTAAAATTCTTCTATACACTTTCCTCTCAAAAAAATGTTTGTTTTCTATCTCTCTTTGTTAGTATCCAGGTTTCTGATGCATATGTTAAAGTAGTGTCTATTATTGTGTTCTTTAGTCTTAATTTTAGTTTTTTAGATATATTTTTATTTCTAAAATATTTTTGTAGCATAAAGTATTTTGCCCTGCATTCTGATGTTGAGACATGATCATGCACTTTGTTTTCTTAGCATTTACTTCTAGACCATTCTCCTTACTAACAAACTACTAAAGCCTTTGTGTTTTTCTTTATAGTATGTATGCTTCCACCCAGTATATTACCATCATCAACATTAACTAGAAGCTGATGTGTACAATTTAACTTCAAACCCTCCTGGTTTACCTGAACCCACCTAATGGCGTAATATAGAGCAAAGTTGAGTAGCAGTGCTGACAAGCACCTCCTTGTTCCAAACCATTTGTAATTGGACACATGTCAAAATGTTTGCCCCCCCTGGACTCAGCTAAAGGTTTCACTAGACTTATTTTTATTAGCTTTACTAGTTTTCATGGGGATACCAAACTCAGTAAGAATATTATACAAGACCTCCCTCCTAACAGAATCACGACTAGTGATTGAGGCCATATAAAACAATCACCCTATACAGAGTTACTTAAATATCTTACTCAAAGGATGCTGTTTTCACAGCATGAAGATTCACACTGTGGTCTTCTGGGTTATGATACTGTGTAGTTTGCAGGTAAATACTTTCTCATACCCTGAAGACAGCCATAGAATATTGCTGCACACTGGTATGTACCTACCAAACTCTATGAACAACTGCACAGACACATTTGAATGTAATGCAGTGCTGCAGATATTTGTACCTGCATATTGCTCTGAAACAAGAAGAGTGCCTCAGTTGGGATTGCTTCTAGTATCTGAGTCAAGAATTTCCTGCTTGATGCGTATGAACGGGCAGACTCTTCCCTCAACAGCCCTACACACTGGATAGCATCCACTTGACTTCTTTGGGGTTATGTAACAGATATGGAGTAAAGGACAGCAGTGACTGATATCACAGACTTACATCTGCAATGACATTTTAAACACTGATCTGCTGTGCTACAACAAACACAGCAAGAGAGTAAGTATTACTGTGCTCCATGCCACTAGCAGGTTCTCCACTCACATAAAAACAAAATAAACTTACAATGATTTACTTCAAACTACCGCAAAGTTTGGTGCGTTGTTTCTTCATCCAGCGCCCATCCACAACCCTGAAGGGACTTCTAAGATATGTGCAGTACTTAAATCATGCAGCTTTGCATGTAACATTTTACCCTGGGTTTCCTTAGATTACCTCAGTATACTAATGAAAGAAATGAGTTCCAGCTGTATACATTTAATTAAGTTTATGTCCATTATTACGTTACCAAATTCTGCTGCTTTTGGCACCTGAGAGACACTACATTACTTAAATTATGACCTAGAAGCAGGATAAAATGATATGCATACACAAGAAACCAAAAATTAAAATGTAACAACATAATCTATTGGTAAATTACCATCTTGTGTTTTCTGAGGGAATGGAACACGCTAATTTCTTAGATGAGTGAAATCTCCACTCTCTCCATTTACACACATTCAGTTGTAAAATCGGGATAATGTTTCAGAAACGTAAAGATTGAACTTGACAGTACCTTGAATTTTTCACATGGTGGTGTCTCCTCATACAACCACATTTCTTTATACAGCAACATTTTCTTTATTCAAAGGTTATTGTAATTTTGTTACAAGCTGTAAGGAAAAGTTCAGTTGAGTCTATATTCTTTAACAAAAGAGTAATGTTACTGTACTTTCAGTGGCCATGAAAATTCTGGTACAAGATTGAACATCATTACTGTGTCATGATTCACATTTTAATTCTGCTACAACTTATGTTTAAAAATACCCTTGAGTTGAAGTGTGTATTCTAGACTTCCTTCACATCAACTGACCAGTTAAAGTTTGGCATATGAGAGAACGTCACCATGTAACCATTCTGTTTTGATCAACAGAAACAGTTTAACACGTTTTATCTAACTGCATTAGTCAACAAAAAGAAATGTACCTAACAATTGATACAGTCATTTTTTTCTGGCATTCTGTATTTCTTTGTACCTGTGCTAAAGTTAATATACTGTAGATTATGAAGATTTAGATACAGACATTGCTTTAAATTGACTACTGATGCAATAACACACAAAAGTATGATGCAATGTACAGATAAAGACTGTAACAGAATGTAAAGTCTTAGCATGACTGTGCAGTATTTTACATTACAGAAAATAAATTGGGGATCTGGAAGTAACTGAAATCTCTTCAGTATATGAACATGACATAATACTATTAAAACACTGCCCTTTGAAGTTTTCCCAACTGACTCCTGAAAGCCTTGAATCTAGGGTTAAGGAAAAGATGACTATTCCAAAACCAATGTACATAATATTAAAAAAATATGATAAAAAAAGTAACATTCATAGGCCTATATATTATAATTATAAATCTCTCTGAGACTGTCAATTCAGGTGGTACGGTTATTAAAATCACATCCAAAAGTGTACAAAATTCATGTCCAAATAAATAATACAATATCACTAGGAAAACACAAATGTTGACAACAACAAATTGCTACTATGCAAGACAACTATTTTTGTATAAATCTCATATGTCCATGCTGTGAACAAAATGGGTTTTGAAGATCTGAAAAGCTGTGACAGTTGTCTTTAAGACATGATTATGTTGCGCCTACTCCAATCTCATGCCAGTATTATGTTCAATTTGTTGCACAATTCATCTGAAATTGGACCAACCTGGCAGAGTCTAGTAGTTTGTGGCCAGTGCCACAAAAAATGGAAAAATGTAACAAATAAAACAGTATAATATCAAAAGCCTAAAGACGTAGGTATATGTAAATGTGCCAGAGGCAAAGACTGCTCAGTGGATAATGGTATCACAATGTCTTGTGTTATAATGTTATTAGATCATAACTTTTTATATACCTGATATAAATGAAATAATATACTGTATAAGCTTTCTGTAATCTTAATTATGAAGTCAAAAATGTATAGGAAATATACACTAAACAGTTTTCTTGCATTACAAGTACAAAAAAATAAATGTCAGAAATTCCACTCAAAACTACTATCCCAGATGGTGTAGCATATTTCAGTATACCTGCACATTATATTTACAGTAATGACTAATTTATAACAATACAGGTTACTACCACTGGACAATGGATAAGTACATCCTTCCAAGCCCAGAAATATACCATCATAAATAATGTTGTCACTAACACATCCACTTCACGTGTACTGCTTCAAAGATAGCAGCATACTTGTAAAATGAAAACATGATTGTATTTCTTCATGCACTACATTGAACAGTGACAGCCAGTATATATAAGCATTAAACATGAGAATTTGTTCCCTTCAATTTTTAATTTTGAAGAAGACAAGCAAATTTGTAATAACAGCATTATTTTTAACTCTTACTAACTTGCGAGTCTGTATGTCGTTCTCTGCGTGTCTGATAGCACTTTATATACATGCTAAGCCCAGAAAAACTCGGCCATCAAGAGATACAATTGGCATTTAAATTCATCTCATGAAGGCTAGAATGAAATTATAAGAAGCATTTAATTCAGATTGTTTTAAAATTCGTGAACTCTGCAACTGGAAAGTGTCAGAACCGATATATTTTATTTATGGGTGTACCAGGTCTCATTTTCTCTTCAGATTTCTGTCTGTAAAATATTCTTGGAATAAGCAAAATTCTTCAGAAATGTTGGAACCTTGTTATTTGACATTCCCTTAACCTTGCATTAAAAGCAACCATTTTCAGTTCCTTATCTGCATTATATTGATGATCAAGCTGTTTGTATTCAGACACTGCCCTTGTAAAGCACACTTCCTCAGAATAACTGAAGAATAAAACCAACTAGATGCCACTTGTTATTTTTTTGCCACTATTGGCATTTCATCTCTATAACATACTGCAGTTGGTATTGATGTAATGTTACAAAACAAACTTTCCTTGTACATTTCCAAGCAATGTTTCATTGTTGGTATATTTATAAACATTTTCCTCATTACATCAAAGTTCTTTGATATCAATGACGCTCAGCATTTGAACATAAATTATGGAAAACCAAAATAAACCATTTTCCTGTTTTTAAATTTGTACCCAACATCTTTGACACACACTGAATATAGCTGGTGTAATGAATTGCAGTGTGTCAGCTGGGTAGAAATAGGCAATAATACATCATGACCCATTGCAAGCTAATATTCTACAAACCATTCAAGTAACTACTAGAGCCCACCACGTGTCCCTGTCCTAAGCTAAATGAATCCAGTCCACACAATACCAAACTATGCTACTGCTTTTTTTTAAGATCAGTTTTAGCCATCTCCTTCCATGTATGTCTTAAGTTTTACAAGCTGTCTGTTTCCTTTAGCTTTCCCCACCAAAACCCCGAATGTATTTCTTTTCTTCCCCATATGTGCCACATGCCCTGCCCATTTCCTCATCCCTGATTTGACCATCACCTAAATAATACTTGCCAACTATCAGGTTAAGGAACTTAAAATCTTTCAACTCAATGTGTATTTTGTACAGGGTAGATGAAAAAATAAAGAATAATCTACCAATTAAAATTCATTTCTATATTCTGAGTTGCTGCTAGCTGCACTATATGTTAGAAACAAGAGACACTACATGAATTACATGGATATTATTCAAAAGATTCAAGCTGTCCGTATGTTTTATCTTCATTTGTTCACAAAGTGTGAAAATAATGTGTTATGCTAGGACATCACTGACAATGTTAAAAACTTACCACTTCTATTAGCAATACTGCTGAATAGTTTACATGCAAGTAAGTGAGATTTCTGTGTATAAGTCAAAGAGATATCACACACAAGAAACTAGAAACAGTTCTGTGAGGAAATCTTGGAAAGCAGCTACTTCTATGACCACAATGAAGATGGAAGCTTACAATTAACAAAAATCCTAATCAAATAAGTTGTTAGAGGAACTGTAGGCTTTCGGGATTGGGTTCAATTGACAAGTAATATTGGATTATGGCTTCTTGTATTCCAGAGTTCAGTCTATCAGCAAGGAACAAGCAAAGTTATATGCAGCACTACACAAGTATAATAAACACACATCTGCTGTACTGACCACAGATATTTGCATTTTCTGTTTCTTACTATGGGTTTGCATGCCACTCGATGAACAGTCAGATTACAGCACCAAATAAAAGAACATACTTGACCCTTTCCATGAAAGCTGATACAGTTCCCAAGAAAGGTAATGGACATGCAATAAAGAAAAAAATTAATTCAGTTAGAGAATTCATGGCAGAACCACTGACTTGTCTGTGGAACAAAAGTTAGACAATTATCTCAACCTCTCTCCACCTGCAGGAGCTTCTAACGAAGTGAATTATATACAGGGATAAATAAATGTGCATGACCAATCCTGTATTATTTACTTCGTTCATCCAAATACACTATAAATAAATGAATGATGTTACTGGATATTTGTGTTGCTTTGTACTGAGGAAGAGTACAAGGTGTTTTGTTTTCATCAATGGACAACTTACATTTAGAAAGTATTATTACACACGTGGAAGTTGAATACACGAGATAAACCTGAAATGCTCACTTGACCCATAGCACTTCCACCCAATATTCACTGTTAAATAATGATTAATTACTGGAAAGAATGACATCTCATTTATTTCTTATTTACTCCACCTAAGAAACCTGTGTCTATATAACAGACAGAATGTGGGCAGTTGCATCAACAAAAGATACGAAACTGTTACAAATGCATATCATGATTTGTTTAATGCTTATATATAAAACATCAATGTGTGTAGATGTTCTGCACTTAAACACATAAGACAATACTATACAGCCCAGAAATCATTTGGCTGAAAATCTATTCCATCATTTCAATCTAAAATAAATTACAAGCATGAATGGTCAACCTGTTTTACTCAGTCATTGTTGGTCCCAACTACCTTAGACAATTCAACCTATCCACCACAGTGGATATTATTCCAAATTTGTTTTATAAAAGTTTTTAAAATAATAGCCAGACGATTGCTAGAGCTATCCATTCAGCGTATAGCTCAAAATAAGTCTTGTATTACATATTAACATGGTACAAAATTTAAAATTAAGTAAATCCATACATTTGGCAGTTAATAACTTATGATTATTTCTAGGCCTTTTACAGTCGGCACATCATACAAAACAATAAACATATGTGGTATTTTACAACACAATACTTTTCTCTTTATATAAATTTGTTTTTAGTAACTATCATGTATATGAAATGCTACATAAAATTTCAAACTCCATAATAATACATATTATGCTCCAGCAAAATAATGAAGAACAGATAAATAATATAATTGAAGTATTTTGGCAAACAGGAAATACAGATGTCCATGTAGGTATGACCCAAAACTGATTACTTCTAAAGAGGTGCAATGGCATACACAAAGCTATCAGATGAGTATAATATACAAATGATAATTTCTTTCCAGTTTTTAATGTACAAAACAAATGTTGCAAACATCTGACATTAAACTTTATAAGTAATCAGGATAAAGTGATCATTTCCATCAGGAAAAAATGAAGCATAGTAAATTCATTCACTTTTCTCCTCTGTAACCACAGCATAGGATTTGAGACTGTCATGATGAAGATATTAGCCCATCATTTTTCACACATTCACAATACATGTATGATATTAAAAAAAATATTTACGACAGCCTGAAAACAATCACAAATTTCTACCAAGATAAGCAAAATATTTAGAATTTAATCTGGTAATATTTCACATTAATATTTTGATACCTACTACCTCAGGGCTACATAAAACAAATCAGAAAAGAAATTTCCAAGAGTTGTTCATGCCACAAACACTAATGGTGTTAAGTTCCTCCATTTAAATGTTGCCAACATTTTCTGAAGGAAAATTAATTGTGGTCTGCTAATAAAGCAAGATATTGTGCTTTTACATGGGAAAGATAGCTTTCATTTTAAGAATAGCAAGGTCTGACATTAGTATTGACTGTTACTCTAAAGATGCAGTTTTGATGTTTATCAACAGCATTGTCTGACCTTGATACCTACTGTTACTCTTAAGATGAAGTGTGGACATTGTTTATGAAGGGCTTGGAGTGACTTTGGTACTTACTGTTTCTCTGCAGATGAAGTGTGTATGTCACTTCAAATGTATGTGGCCCTCAGATCACTAAGTGAGTGTCAAATTCTGTTAATACTGCAAAGTAGTACAGTGTTCCAAAAAAATAATATACTGAACAGCCAAATATCATAAATTCAATAAATAATGTATCCCATAAGAATGGTTCTTCTTAAATGATGTTTACACCTGTGTCAGTGTAGTTACTGACTGAAGGTATGAAACAATAATAGGTAACTGAAATTTAAAAAAAGTGGACAGGCGAAGCGCAGAGTAAGGTAAGGGGCTGCACACTGAGCCACATAAACTGTTTCAAATTCACACTACTCTGGAATGTCTACCTTGTGCAAATGTGGAAAGCAGGGACACGGCTGACCTAAAATACTCATTATAATGTTATATTTTTATAGGTTAGGTTACTGTAATTTACTTTACTTTCTTAATCCTAGTATCTCAATTTTTATTTAATTATCAATTTATCAAAACCTTTAGTAATATTCCAAAATAAAAAAATTTGAAAATATAATAAAATCATGTCACCCATCCCACCCTGCCTCACATATGACAGTCTGTTTCTGTGACTAATTCAGCTGTGCCACCATTATGGCCAACAATTTGCCACTGCAGATGTCTGTGAGAGGATCTGATAGACCAGTGAGAAGTTATGATGTTATGAATATACTGTGAAGAGTATGATGACATAACTTGTTACAGCAGACCACCCTGTGGGCAGGGTCTGTACATCACTGCATAGGTGTCTCACTGCTACACATGCATGTAAACAAATGAAACACAGCCCACTTCTGTCTTCCTGTCTCAGTAGCTACCTAGGTATCGTACAAAATGGAGTGTCCTCTAAGTGCACATTTTGAAGTTTCTTGAACACACTGTTTCCCTTGTGTTTCAATGCACATAATTTCATACAGGATATGTAGAGAATGGCAAGGCAATTTAAGACCTCATCCTTCTTTACTACTTGTAAGTCTTCTACCACCCTTCCTGCCATATATTCTGCACTGTTCAATCACCCTGACAGCTTTCTGTCAGGAACATTAAGATTAGCCTGTAAACACCAAAAATATAGTTTTAATATTTCTTAATCAGTATCAAGTTTCATGTGTCTTGGCTCTCATCACCCCACCTGTTCACCTGTTCCATTTTTCCAATAAAGCATTAACTTCAAGTAACATGGTTTAATTGTAAATGGGGACTTTGAAATACATAAACTTAAAAAATGGTGAGGGTATGCTATATATGTGTAGGAAGATTACGTTCAGTGTCAACAGTGCCAACCAATTTTATAGTGTCCTTTACAATGATCAGTTATACTGTATGAGACTAATTATTTGCACCACACAAGTGTTTATGTAAAATAATCTAAAAGTTGGGATGAAAAGAAATACCACTGCTTGTAAAGAGCAAAACATGGTTGTACAAGAGTGTTCAAATAATACCATTAATGTCAATAAATGTTTTAAGCCATCACCTTCTTGGACACCTATGATTTTCTGTAAATTCCAATGTGGAGTACATTTTTTGATATAGTGTTGTTGTTTTCAGAATACAGTATCATTTCCTGCATAATTTTATCACCAAAAACCTATCCTGGATTCTGTATTTGCATGATTATATCAAATGCATATATAAGAGTATGTGGAATACATATTCAACAGGTACTGTTCAAGATCATAGAAAATGCAATGTCTTCTTTACACAAACAATAAACCAGTTATTAGGCATATGCAACAATATTTATGTGACATACTGGATAACTATTTAGCACCATTTATGATTTGTATTTTCCACACATCCACCTTACTTAATTCGTTTGCACTGTGTTTAATAATCACATTATTGCATTGCAGAGACTGCCACTTCTTAAATATGGAATAGTCCAGTTATCCTCCTACTAATCTTTGCAGCAGGTACTCATGTTCAGTGCAAGCACTGGCAGATATATTATATAAAATAATATTATACAAAATATTATTTTATCTGTTATCAGAAAGAGGTCAGAGGCAAAAAATAAGTAGCAGCGGTTTTACTACTCCATAACAATGACTTTCTTGTCCATATGAAATATTAGGAAAATGCAACAAGAGTGATGCCATTTCATAGCCTACTGTCCCTTTATTACAGTAAAAAGCAGGTGTATGGGATCAATGCAATGTGATGTGATGTGCTGTGTGTGTGTGTGTGTGTGTGTGTGTGTGTGTGTGTGTGCATGTTCAAGTGCGTGTGCTGTCCCTCACACCAACTTTTGAACCACTAGACCAACTTTCAAGAAACTTAGTAAACTTCAAGCCATTGGAGGCCATCTCATCAGACATTTTAATTGCCTATAATCGAAAATAATAAAATGGCAGATGCATGGAATTGGTGCCATGAGAACAACACTTAATTTTAGGGCACTCATATAAAGTCTGCACCTTTTTAAATGTATTATTTCTGGTAGAATGTAAAACAACATGGTAGCCATGCTAAATATTTTCTAGTGCTTTATGTTTGACACCAATAACTAATGAACCATTATGGCCTGGCATGTGAAATTTGGTATGTAGATATCAAAATGTAGAATCTATGAGTTTTTCTAAAAGCTGTTGAACAGAAAAGTGCTCATATGAAGTGCAGATTTGATCGGATGGCAAAACTAAAAACTATCTACAAATAATTCACTCAACAAGTATTTTAACCTTTTCCTTTTCACTGCTTAATACAAGGGTTCCAACCTGTGGCCTGACAGTTGTGTTATGTGGACCACAGTCACATTTGTAACTTTTACACACACACACACACAATAACAGAATTGTCTTGAGTAAGAGGGAATCCATGTAAACCACTGACTTATATATACAATGCAAATTTGACAGGTACTATTAACTTGCACTGAGCCACAGGGAATTTCAAGATTTTTTAGACAACTTGGAAACAGAATTCAAAGCTTTGTTTATTACTCTGAAGTCCAACAGCATAGCTGTTGGAAAATGTCAAAACAAACATTCAATCTTAAAGAAGCAACACAAACATTCAAACACAAGCAAGGAAATACCAGTTGCCAAATCTAACAATGATGAATGGACATGTGAATTACCTCTTTAGTGGATATAACCCCTACATGAATGAATTAAACACACATCTCCAGAGCTGAGAACAGTTAATTTTTCCTTTGTTTGGCAATGTCAAGGCCTTCACACATATTAGAAAAATAAGAATTTCTTGCATTTTCCAACTCTGCTGAAGTGTAATTTTCAGGATTTGTAGTAACTCTATCCCAGTTACATGAGAACTAAGAGAAGAATCTTATACCATGTTCCATGACTACAGGACGAACAGCTTAATTATCGATCTTCTTTTGTCTCAACTATCCATTAGTACAGATGAGGCTCCTGAGGAGCTGAAAATGGGGTGTGATGAATTTAGTGTGTCTGACTTGAAGGATATGTTCAACAATTCTTCCTTGTTGGACTTTTATATAGTTCTGTCCCATAGGAAAAGTATCCCAGAATTTACAGCCAGTGGTGTCTGCCGAGTATAAAACAATGGTGTGCTGCCTGTTGTCATTAGGTTAATTTTCAATAGGAATTTTTAAAAATGTACTCAATAAACTTCAGTTTACCAGTGTCAACTAACTAGGTATTAGTTATTCCTCAACAGAGTGATATTCACAGAACTCAATAACATAAATAAATAAATGGACAGTAAATATATTTATTGAATGCAAGGTTTTAGTATTATTTGAAATTAAATAACAGTGGCTGAATTTAGATGACTGTTGAGAAGGGTCATGATTTTCAACACATTCAGAAATTCCATGAAATTTCCTTTTGTAGCAGGCGCACAGAAAATAGATTAACTAATAGGTCTTTAATAAATATATCTTTGCCATTTTAATTGGTCTTATAACACTGTAAATGACGATGGGAGACAAAATACTTTATAAATATGAATATGATGTAAAATATAGTAAGAAACAATAAAGGAATAACAGTATGATAAAGTTTTCAAGGTGTGACATTTTTACAACCATCTTGAAAACTGGTCAAGCTGTGCTTATGAGAGGCAGCTTGCCTTCCAGTCTCCACTCACCCAACACATCTGCATCAGAATCTAAAGTAACATGTAAGCAGCATGCTGAGAAAGTCCAGCACAACTAACTCTCCAAGTTCAGGTGCACCGAAGTTGATAGGAAGCATTACAGAACAACAGGGAGATAATAGTTCACCCACACAATTAAATCATGGAAAAGATGCTTGTGTTTACAACACACTATTTTCATAACTTACTACTTGGCAGCACAATATGTATGTGAGTACATGTTCTGCACATAAAATATGTGAAGTTCATGGTAAGATTGAAAGTCACATACAGTAATCAGTAATCAAATCATGTTGCTACTTCATCCATTATGCCTGACATTGGGGCTCTTGATCATAAGAAGCAGCACCACATCTCACTTTAACTTTTTGAAGTTACAGGTAAAATAAAGTTTCTTTGATTTGGATAAAGGGCATTTAATCAAGATAATAGTGCTTTCTCTTATTAAAGCAGTTAACGCAATATAATAACATTGCATTTTTATAATAAAACATGATCATATGTACAATTTGTCAGTTTAGACAGTAATGAGTTTTACATGTGTGGCTTGTGAACCAGTCCACAGTAATGATTGTGGCCCTTTGTCAAGAAGATTGGACACCCCTGGCTTAATACCATGAAATTTTTCTGTCAGTCCATACCACAGCACTCTCTCTGCAGAGGTTATGCATAAGACCTCTATTAACAAAATTACAGAAAATTCTAATAACACATTAAATACCCAATGATTAAGAACTTGCAGAAAGAGTAAAATGACTATTGCTATTTTTTGTTTATAAAATAGAATTTAAACACCTTTAATCACCACCATCAGTGAAGTTACCATTGCTATAGACATCATACAAATTATGTGGAAACATTTAGCATATTATGTGATTGTCACACATTAACTCATATTTGCTACAAATAAATGCCATTTATGTGACCCATATTTACTTAAGGTCAAATTAAAAACCAAATGATCAACAAAAGGGACACACACACACACCCATGGGTCAGTCTGTAAGTCATGACAATTACTTTTTGGCCAAATTATGGAAATGGAGAACAAATGTTTGAAAGCACGTGGCATGTACATGTATATTTAACCATCAGATTTTGCATACTAACACGAATGCAATGGTGGAGGTCCGAAAATAACTCTTCTCAACAGCAGGAATGTAACAGGTCGCTGTGCAGATTTACACGAGGCACTGGGTGATTGTGCCCTACAACACTGACAAGTTGAAAGGTTGGTAGAGGCATTCAAACCTGAAAGAGTGTCAACTGCCGATACGCATTACAGAGGATGTTCTGTGTCTATTTGCACAGCCACTTCTGTGGTCATAATTCAACAGTGCATGTCAGAAGAGACACACTGGACCATGAACGAATTAGCAGAGTATACAGGGACTTCTATGTCTACTGTGCTCCAAATTTCATATGACTTAAATATGCACAAGACTGCTGCCAAGTGGGTGTCACATAATTTCAATGAGATGCAACTATGGATGCGGTATGACACAACAACATATTAAATTGTTTAACTGCAACTGGTGAAAAAAGGGCAAAGGCCTAGGAATCAGCACTTGAATGACCGTCCTCTGAAAAGTATCATCTTCATTAACCATAAGAACACAAGGTCTGACAAAATCCATCACCCACGAAGGATGATCATTGTGGCCTATGACATCCAAGGTGTACTTGTGTGCCATCACTTCCAAATGATTTAACTGTGAATGAACAGTATAAGTCAAATGTGCAGTACCATCTACACTGTGCAATTACGGAGAAGTGCCCATAATTGGCTGAAAATCCCATCATCCTATATGATAATGCCACAGCCCACTCAGCAGATAGTGGTAAGAATGTATTCTGAGTCGTGATGGAAAGTCTCATTATTCTTCTAACCTCAGCCCACTTGATTATCATCTAATTACCAAACTGAAGCAGCCATTGTGCAAGAACAAACTGCAAACATAGAAACATATAGGGGACATTTTAACAGTAGTTCACTGCAAGGTGGCACATCAGAAGATATTAATGGCATTTGCCACCTTTCCCTTCACTGGCAATAAACTGCAGACAACTTCTGGAACTACTCTGAAGGTTTGTATGAACAGCGTGTGCTGTTCTCTTTGTCCCATATTCACTCTGTGCGACACAACGAAACAAATTAACCATTATTCAAAAGACTTTCTGTTCACTTGCCTCCAACCTCTGGCTACTGAACATATAGTCCCATTGGATGGTAACATTTACAAGTGCATGCCATGTGTTCTATAATATCTACACTCCATTTCCTGTTTTGCCACATTTTTGGCCCACCAAAAATTAGCTGCCATAACTTAAGGAATGAACCTCGTAAGTATTTGTGTGTATGCGCATGCAAGTGTGCATGCATGTATTCTCTATCTCATTTCTGTGCTGTTACTCCATACCACTTCTCCAGCTGCAGGCCAAGAAATATATATTGTAAAGCAAAACTATGAAAAAATTGCAAGGGATATCTGTTTTAACTCACATGCAATTAAGGAACTGGGAGTTTTACACCTTTGTTCTTTATGTATTTTACACCATTTCTGAAATGCTTCACATCTGCTGCATTCACCACATTTGTCAAGATACTGATAAACTGTTATCACTCATGCCAGTTACTAAACATTCTTTAATATGTATTATAATGGAGGAAAAGAAAAAAAACAGGAGACAGAAATCAGCAATAAAGCTTGCATGTAACACTTCCGGTAATTTTTAAAATTCTTTAACCCAAATGGCAACAAGATGTAATGAGAATAATCTGAATAAGTGCATGCCACAAGTTTTAACACTAACAACACCAAACATCACAGTTAGCACACTTGTTCTGCACATGGGAGGTCCCAGGCTCAGTTTCTCATCCACTGATTCACTACAGTTTGAAGGTGGTTGCTGTTTTCCTCAGCACCTCCAAGGAAGTGCCTCAGGTCACAGCCACACTCTTAGATGTCCTGCATTCATTACACATCTATTCCGTAACTTAACTCTGCTGTGTTGCTTCCCATTTATTTCCCCACTTTCTGGGTTGCAAAATTAAGTCCTGAACTACAGTTGTTCTTCCATTCATTACCATGTAGTCCTTGAAGTGCCACTAGCTAATGAAAGGAAACTGCAGTTCCCGTTACTACAGTTCTCATTACTCACAGCAGCAGTAGCAATGTAGCATAAACATAACGTTTTCACATACCGAACACCATAATTTGAATTTTTATTTTGTTCCTTATTTGTCACCAGATAATTTGTATCTTCAAACTTTGCAGCAGTATAACATCTGTGGTAACAGGACAGCCTTGCAGGTATAGCTCCACACACTTTTAACCTGGACACTAGATGAAGGTAAATGGTTTAACTGTACATCCTAGATGCTACACTCCCCTTGGCAGACACAGTGTGAGTGCTTACAACATGTATTAGTTGCCACAACGGTTAGAAAAGCTTTAAACCCCAGAAGGTATCAGCAAGAGGGTTCTGAGGCACAAATTCCTCTGATGGTATAAAAAAATGGAGCAAGTGCCAAGCTCATGGGTTAAGTTCACATATTACAGCTTTATATTTTCTTATATACATATCTCCTTTAGTATTTACTTACAACTTAGTGTCAAACTATGGTTCAGTGTGGAAATGTTATGGTGCTAGTGTGCAGATTTGTCTTAGGAAGAATGCAAACAAATGCACACTGCCTCCTTCAGAGCCATGCATTCCCAGGTCCCCAGAATCTGAGAACAATGGAAAAGAAATTAAGAAACAAATAATAAAATAAGTTTAGTCCTAATAGAAAAATAAATATCTTATACTTTCAAATGTATGTAATTTAACATTATAACACATCCTTCCAATTTATTGTTGTAATTAATATTGGCAGCACTAACGCTCATTCACATATGCTCAGTACCCGCCAATGTACATGTAAGTTCTGCACTTAGTGAATAACTTCACGATAGAACATAATTACATTAACATGCCTTCACTGCAATAGCACTTCTAACTGTTCATTACACGTATCGCCCTTCTGTAAGTGATATACTCACTTTTCTGCTCCAACTATCCTTGATTTTACTGTTGACTTTACGAATCAACAAGCTACCATATCCCAAAAGACTCAAATCTTCACATCCGACAATTTCAGTGTATTTAATTATAGATACCACCAAAAAAATCCACCGATTCACACATATACAGGGTGTTTCACGACTTTAGGGCATAACTGCAGGAGGTGATTTCCTAGGTCTTTGTGATCAAAAAAGTTCATATAAACATGTGTCCGATTTTAGACGGTTACGGAGTTATGACCGTT
>Ga0123352_10002062_pt1 | contig 27653 bp, 18 predicted proteins | sample TergutLab28metaG_FD_89700 | JGI IMG/M metagenome (GOLD analysis project Ga0123352, IMG submission 89700) | Labiotermes labralis P1 segment gut microbial communities from Petit-Saut dam, French Guiana - Lab288 P1 | ecosystem: Host-associated > Arthropoda: Insects > Digestive system > Gut ... | reverse complement strand
ATTTGACGTCTGTTGCCAGCCACGGCTGGACGGATTTTCGTTTCAAAGAACCCGCTCCTTGTGCCGCTCCTGCTCAGATAGAGACTTCTTGCCAATGGGAAAAGCAAAAGTCTTGGGCTTTTCGGTCGTGGTGACGAAAAGGGCACCCATTTCGAGACGACACAACGTACCGCCTTAGAGGTGGCGGAAGGAATGGTGAAACAGGAACTCGTGTTGCTTCTGAACACAATGGCTATTTTTATGCCTGTAGGAATTTAGTGACAGAAAACCATGTTTGATGTAAGGTGGCCGGACTGATCATGAAGGGAAAGTATCTGGCAGTGTTTGAGTATTAATACTGAGAGTGCAGTTCGTTCAAGGTCATGCCGCTTTTACATTTGGAGACTCTGTGGGAAGTCGAGAATACAGGGGGAATCTGTGGACGAAGAATGTTGAAAATACTTTAATTGTAGCAACTGACATGGAGTTCCTTTTTAAGACAACTGAGAAAAAATGGCTAAGACTCATTCGGGCTCTATCGTTAGTAAAGAAAAGGAATCGGATGAAGATAAATGACGTTGCGAAAAAAAATATTGAATGACATAATGACTAGCTGTCGTTGGCTCGGTCCGTGTCTGACTGCCAGACTGGACGAGTGTCGGTATTCTTCTTCGGTTGCGTGACTAATAGATCTCTGAGCCCCTGATTGTATGGATAATTGCATTGCTGCCTGAGCGGCTGTGTGCTGCCTAAATGTTTGGTTGATTGAATGACTGCCTTATTGGCCACGTGCCTGGTTTAGAGGCTGGATGACGGGTTGGGTTAATGGATGATTGGCTACTTGAGTGAGTAGATGGCTGGTAGCCGACTGAGGTACTTAATGAATTACTGCCTACTGATTCTTTGACTGATTCACTAAACCGTGTAATAAATAACAGACTTGCTGTAGGACCTACTGACCTTGTAGACAGCATTTTGCCTCGAAATGTCAGTATCCAATTACCCCCTGATGTTGTGTCATATACTAGAGAAACGGAATTCTCAGCTATACCGCTGAGAAAACCTTAAAATAGGTACTATGAAACATTGTGATTAAGCACACGATAAAGATTGAGGGCACTGCTATAAAATCCGGAATGTCACGGGTTCGATTCCCTAACGGGTCATTGGGATTTTTCGTTGGCTTAATCCTTCCGGCCGCAATATGGTCCTGGGGTCGACTCAGCCTTTAACAGACAGGAGTACCAGGGGTATCTCCTGGGATATAAAGACGGCCGGTGCGTAGGGCTGAGAGCTTTGCCACTTTTATAGGCCGATTGTATAGAAATTCTTGGAGCCTTAATGTCCTTGGGCCCTACGGTCCTGTCCAGGACTGGAATGAGACCGCTTTACATCTACATTTTACATGATATAGTTTCTGCTTTAGCAGCTGATTGCTATTCAGCCAGGGTTAAGACATTCCCTAATTTTGTTACAATAGAATTCTCATTTTTCATCAATTAACTATAATAGCTTAGTTACCTGTGTAGATAAACGTTAGGACAAAATATTTGTTTTAAAAGCCTGAAAAACTAAACTGCAAAGCTCAGACAGGTCAAAAAAATACTGTTTTAGTTTCAGAAATAGTTTCTAGAAAACGTACTGGCATGTTCGTTATTTGCCACCATGTTTGTTTTCTTGCATGTAAGAAGGTTTAAATGGTCGCAACTGCCACCCAGAAGTTGGAAAGCCCACTTTAACCTACGGCTGTTAAACACCAGATAAGCATCAGGTGGTTCAAAAATTACTATGCTGTCTTTTGTTGCGTTTCAGATGTGGAAACAACGTGTTGCATCACTTCCTCGTGTTGCTCTAGATTTCTGACAGAAGTTGAGGTGGTGAGATTTGCAGGAGAGACTTGACCATGGACTTGAGAGAGATGAGGAAAGTTGTTAGGTAATGTAACGGTGCCAGAGAAGTAGAACACTGTCATTTCATAAAGGTCTAAAGTGCAGACGCAAGTAGCAAACACCACTGAATTAAAAACTGTCTCAATATTCATGGCACATTCTAGCAATATCCACCACCTCAACAACAAACTCACATTTGGTTTTCAAACTATTTATGGCAAAGTCAGCAAGAACTAAAATGTTTGTAGGATTTCTGTATTGATCTGTCTTCAAAGAATGCACTGAAATAAACAAAAATGGACGGATTACGTAAAGAATGCCCTGATATTTTGAAACTTTCATTACTACGCTAAACATTGGTATTGGATCTGTTCTGCTCCGGTCAGATCCAGGTCATACATTATAAAAATGGTGTCGAATATTCACTTTGTAATTAATCATCTAACTTATAACTAGACACAAACATTACTTCGTAATTTTGGTTGCCACAAGGAAACATTTTTCTAATCATTTATCTTTCCCACGCGTGTGCCATATTATGCCAATCAGACACTCATTGTTTAATACGAATATTAGATAATTGGGCCAAATGACGAAACTCTGAATTTTACGCTTTAAAAATTTCTAGATTCCAAAATTTGTCCTCAGTAATTTGCCTTCAAGTATTCACAAATTACGCAGATATCACAACACAAAAATAAAATTATATTTTTAACACATAAATTTTAAGAAGTAGAAATTCTGGCCTGAATTGCAGTAAGAATTTCAAAGCACGGCTACTCTGAAAAATGCATTTCGAGCTGTCAGACTGATCTATATGGATTAATAAATTTCGAAAAAAATTAATGAAGTTTAAACTTGTTCGAACACTTATGGTTCTTTTAGGTAAATGCGTAAAATGAGCGCATACAGTTTGGTATTCTTTGTCTCTCTGCCAGCCCAAATATTCTCTTTCACCAATTTCTCGAAAGGTTTCAATAGAGTTAGTGGAAATTTACCACAAAAGGAGACATAGTTTAATTCCTTTCGCTTCGGTCCAATTTAGTCCAGCTTTGCACGATATTGAAATCAAGCCTCTAACACAGCTACGCTAACTTTTTCCCATGGATGAACTCCTAAATATTGAAAAGCTTACAGGCCATGAAAAGTTTCTAGTGGGAAAGCAATTAACTACTGTAACAGTATTGTCAAGAAATTTATTTGTAAATATGTGTGTGTATATAGGTATACACATAGAAATACGTGCATGTGAGTTTGTGTGTCACTTTCATTCATTCATTCATTCATTCGTTTGGTATTCTGCCTTACGGCAGGTCCATAGCCTCTTCCAAAGTTAATTCTTCACAGATTGCTTTCAAGTGTTTATTCTTTCAATTTCCAACATCCTCTATTATTCTTAAGGTAATCAAGAAGCTGCTTACGCCTTCTTCCTCCTCTTATCGTCAATTCTAGCCTTCCTTCTCTCTGTCTTTCAGTCACGTGTTTTAGAAGGCAGTTCCGAAGTAAGATGTGACCAACCAAATTAACCTTCCTACTTTTTGTTGCCGGTCTATTTAGGACATCCCTTTCCTCCTTGACTCTAATATTTTTTAATTTTTCACACGATCGGTTCAACTGATCTCAGTCCTTTTCCAGTACCACATTTCAGATCGCCCCAGTTATTTCTTATTTATTTCCCTAAGTGCCCCACCTCCAGCCTCACAGAAAACTATGATCCAAATGCAACACTATAGTAGTTTCTTCCTTAAATACAATTGAAATTTTTTGGTGAAGATTGTCTTCATCTTAGTATTTAAATAAGGCATCCTTACAATAAGAACCAACAGGAGGCACTATTTATTTTGAATTTATTTCAATAATTTACTCCTACATGTTTCGAGCAGGCTTACTGCTCATCATCAGGAGGTACTACACCGTATACACAGCAACTGGTATAGACATGCGTTGTGTTGAATTTCTTTTGGCAGGATCGGTGTCTATCCCGATCCTGCCAACAGTCAGTCAACACAAAGCATGACACATACCAAATGCTGCATATACATAGTAGTACCTCCTGATGATGAGCAGTAGGCCTGCTCCAAACTTATAGAAATTATGACATTTTGCTGACCGTGCATCTCAGTATATTTATCTCAGTAAATAACCCACTTGATGCACAACATTTTTGTTTTACAATAAGTTTATTTCATGCCTCTACATGTTTCGAGCACATGTGCTCATCATGAGGAGGTCACAATTGCATTACACAGCCTCTGGTATCATCACACTGAAACAAGTGAATGGTCTAAAATTACTAAAATACAATTCTAGTTATTTGCTCATATTTAGAGATTTAATTCAACGTTCACGTCTTGTACCATTCGTGATCATCCTACACAAAATTTGAAATGTTCTGCATTCTGTAGTTATTTTGATCTATAATAATCTGTACAGGAGATGGTCGACTTACGTCATAATAAAAGAGGCTGAAGGAACGTTCTATCATTTCTTATTATCTGATGTATTTGAAAATTGTGTTTGTTTATGTCAGTATTTAACCAACTTGATGCACAAAATTTGTTTCACAATAAGTTTTATTTCATGCCTCTACATGTTTCGAGCACATGTGCTCATCATCAGGAGGTCAAAACTGCATTACACACCTATAGTTGTGATGATACCAGAGGCTGTGTAATGCAACTTTGACCTCCTGTTGATGAGCACATGTGCTCGAAACATGTAGAGGCATGAAATAAAACTTATTGTGGAACAAATTTTGTGCATCAAGTTGGTTAACTACTCAGATAAATATACTGAGATGCACGGTCAGCAAAACGTCAAAATTTGTGTTTATTTATTTCAAAATGTCTTTCGGAAGTACTAAAAGTATTTTGCGGAAACGTGGTTGGGAAGCAGTTAAAACATCCGAAAATCTTGTATCTCTGTAACATACTGGGGGTGCTGTGTACTGCGCTGGCAAAAATATGTGCATTACGTGTAAACTTTTCGCATCAAATATTTTTCTATTTCTATAGTAAAAGCGACTAGATGCACCAGTGTACCAAATTATTATTTTGGAATGGTACTCTACTTGTTTCGGATGGTCTTTCCGTCTGCTAGCAAGCAGACAGCAATATCTGTTAGACATATGCCTGGTGCTGTATGTACAGTCTTGAACTCCTGATGATAGACGGAAAGACCGTCCGAAACAAGTAGAGTACCATTCCAAAATAAATAAATTAGATACATTGGTGCATCTAGTCGGTTTTACTATAGAAACCTATTATGACGCACGGCCCTATGAACGTCAATTTCTTTGTTTTGTTGTACATCATGTATTCGAAATGGAATAAATGGCCACCGATGATTCTGTAGCGAGTGGTCATGAGGTGACTGGGTTTGGGACGATATAGAATGAACGTGCTAATGAGAAATGGTTATAAAAGTGCAAAGTAAACATTTAGGAAATAAGGATTTTTGTACCATGTAATTTATTGCCGAAATGTAGCATTGTTGTTAAGTAATTTGATAAATTCTTTTTATTTAATGGGAGATATAATAGTTAGTTATGTAGTTACTTGTTTACAGATTTTTCTACTCAGCAGATTAGCGAGTTTCATAGTGAGCTGCTTATTTATTACGTTGTTAGCTAATCAAAGATTTATTTAATAATTTACTTACTTACTCCACGGTGCAGAGTCCTTCTTGAGAAGCTAACTGGTTTGCAGTTGGTCAATAAATTCCCCGCATTTCACGGAACCCGAAGGTTCATAACCGCACTCACAAACGTCCGCCACCTGTCCTAAACACCCTCAGCTTCCTTTCCTCCCTCAATGTCAGCTACCAAGTTTCACACCCATTCAAAACAACCAGCAAAATTATAGTTCTATATATCTTAATCTTCAAATTTTTGGATAGCAACCTAGAAGACAAAAGATTCTGCACCGAATTATACCAAGCATTTCCTAACCTCAACCTGCTCTTAATTTATTCCAGAATAGAATTTTGATGTGTTCAAGTTGTTCCCAAATATTTAATAATTTACTGAGTTAATTATCGAGTTACGTAGCTATTTAGTTAGTTATCTGGCTAATATTTCCCCAGTTACGTAATTAGGTAGCTACCTGTTTAGCCAGTTGCCTATAGCATCAGTAATTTTTCGCTTGATATTTAAGAATTTGTTGGGTTCATTAATCAGCGAGTTATTGGGATATATATTTAACCAGTTGCCTAGTTAAATACTATGATAATTAACTACAGATATTGCGCTTTAGCTGATAACGTGGTTACCTAATGAGCTTGTTCCTAATATGAAACTTACAATTGTGAAGGCGGCAAAGATTTGTTTTCATATTCTGCATTATGATACGTAACAAGCTACAGGGTGTTATGACCTACATGAATAAGGCATGCAGCTGTGTTACGTGGGTAGATAATTAGTGTGTTGTTTACTTAAATTCTGATCTAATAACATAGTTAGTTAGCTGTTCAGTTGCGTAGACTGCAAATTATAGAGTTCCCTATCTAGTTATTAAGGCAATTTCCTACTCAATTACTAAGCTATCCTTGTCACTTTATCCCATAATATGTGTAGCAATATTGCTCACAGATGAAGCAGCACTCAGCAGTCCACACAGAGATGTTAACTGGCTAAGGGTTTGTGATGCTGCCTCTCACTCCTTGCAAGTATTGCATGAGACTGTTGATACTCCACTGGTTCGATAGCACGCGTATGCATGTGGCGTGATGTATGTAATTGTTGTTTACGTGGGAATAGGAAAAGCTTGATTCCTCCAAACATTTACGAATTGGTTGTAATATATAATGATTACAATAGATTTCGGTCCAACTTATATATCGTGGGTTACATTGTCATTGGGTTTATCAGCTCTTTGATAGCGAAAACATAGCCAACACAAATGCTTATATCTAGTACCCTCTCTCTATCCTTGTAATTATCGGATTATCTGTGTGATTATTCAGTGAACATTGATATGCAATTTATATGTGTACCGACGAATGTTTTCATTTGCTGTTATTGGTGTTATGGATCGCAATGTAAATCAGTAATTACAAAGCTGTTTTCCGTGGGAGCCTATGGATCCGTAACAGATTGTCCCTCTATTACACACCTGAAGTTATTTTTCTCCTAGTATTATAAATCCGAACATTATTGTGCTCGCAAATATAAATTAGATTTCGTAAATAGGCAGCGTTTCAAAGGTTAAGATAATCACTGATGCAGAGAATTTTATTCCGACTTCGATGAATACAAGGCACATTGGTAGCTCGATACACATCTGACAACCGTAGTCACTACTGACATTACTATTCGTCTCACTGTGACACCACGGCTTGTAACCCGGCGTACATGAAAAGAGTGTCAATTGCTATGGCCGGGGTGGAGGCAGTTTGCTTCACGTCGGCGTATGTTGCAAATCGACTGACAGTCAAGTGTTTTTTTTTAAAACACCTTGTTGGAGGCCAACAGGGATGGAAATGGGACTGTAGGAGGGTAGTCCCTAATCTTTCAGACACAGCACCGTATCCAGTCACAAGATCGACTGGCAGTTTGTAGCCAAATTATTTGTCATATCGGACCATTTTCAACAGATTTTTCAATAAAAATTCAATACTTTTGAAGTTTTTCAAAAACATCTTCACCCATTAGATTTGAAAATATATGTATGCAAAATTAAAGAATAATATATCAATGCACATTATTCGCAAATATATAACATATTATCCCTCATAGGTCTGACAAAGTACCGTACTTAAAAACTGGGCCCAAAAAGACACATAAGCCAACACGAGAATCATTTCTTTTTACAAGTTCCAGACCTACAAATTTCTTTGTATATATACAGTTTTAAATCAAAATCATACATTTCTGTTTACAATTTAGCAAGCTACCTTTATGTAAATAAGATTTTTTTTTTGAACAGATGAGTAAGTAAATGACGGTGGTTGAATATTGAAGTGCACATATCAAACACTAGATTTAACCAAGATCGTTTGGATTACTTTGGAAATTAAATGACAGGGTGGGTAGACAGTAGACATGTGCACCCCGTCATGTATCCATTATATAGTTCATGCAGAGGATGGAAAAATATAAGGGCTACATTTTAACAAGGTCACTAAACCTGTCGCCCTTATGTTAACGTGGCTGTCTACAATAAATCAAAGTCAAACTTGCTTTCTGCTCCTGTATAGGACAAACTAACTGTACGTGACGTGCCTTGGAAGGCCCCTTCATGAACATTTAACAGTAAAACTGTGACAAACATATTGAAACATGAATCATAGCAAATTTACGAAGTACTTCCTCTTATGTTCATTGCGCTACAGATAACACAGACTTAAATAAAAAGTCAGACTATCATGAAAAAAATATAGTACATTGTTCCTAAAGTAACGACCGTGTTCCTGTCGTAAATTTTCTTATGTAATAAAAAATAGATGCATAAATCAAATATTTCCACAGTTATTCTTATATTAAGGGTAGCCCCAGCCCCTCCAACACAAGCCTAAACATTGCGTGCTACACGCATTGTGCATAAGAATTTTTAAGCTTTTATTTTCCTTGTTGTAACGCGTTTTGCGGTGGGAACGATGGGACATATCGTAATGTGAATCTATCATATCTAGAAACACGCGAACTTGTGCCAGCCCTACGATTTGAAATATTGACTGTTAACATTTTGACCCAGTTTCCTCTTCGGAATTTCTTACCTGCAGGAACAGTTCACACGAGAAATATTTTAGAAGTAACCACATGAATTCACATGGAATGTGAAGGTACTGTTTTACTCCTTAAATTCAGTACTAGAAACAGGTGAGCGATCAGCTTCTTCTCTTAGCAGCTTTATCCTTGGGGAAATAATCCCCGCTACCCATTATTTACGCAGCCAGTCTGTAGGATCTGGAAAATCCATCTACTGCCTGTGATAGGAACCGAATAGCGATTCCTGGAATATCCAGTTCGTGGCAAAATCACTGTACCAACGAAGATATCTTGATTCATGAAATAACTTGATGAAACAAAGTAATTTTATTGCTGTATTCTTAGCTCGACATGTTTCGGGTACATACGCCCGTCATCAGGAGCATTAGATGTTGAGTTTCAGCATATGGTTTTCTGTACCGAGTTTTTTTTTGGATGGGCGGTGGTCTTGAAAGCCGCTGCGTAGGTCGTGTGTGCGGTGCGGATGTTGCCTTGCGACGCACGGCATCATCCGCACCGCACACACGACCTACGCAGCGGCTCTCAAGACCGCCACCCATCCAGAAACTCGGTACAGAAAACCATAAGCTGAAACTCAACATCTAATGCTCCTGATGACGGGCGTATGTACCCGAAACATGTCGAGCTAAGAATACAGCAATAAAATTACCTTGTTGCATCAAGTTGGCATTTCAATTTATTTCATAAGGAAGATGCACGGTCAAACAACCCTCAAATATCTTGATTCATTTAATACTGGGTGTTACTAAAATAAAGAAACGATTTGCTACAATGTCTTCTATAGTAAAAGGTAAAATTTTCCCTGTGCGCGCTATGAAGGCATGCAGGGAGATCAGACGAATAGCTCCATTCATTCTTAACTTCGGTACTAGATGGAGATAAGTTGTTAAATTCGCGCCCCTGCTGTTTACTCCCAGGAAAGAACGCCGGTAACCATTGAACAGAAGACTGGGTGGACCCCAGACACGGTCTGGAAGTTTCGGAGCAGAGAATAATCACTTGTCCGTGCCAGGATTCAAACCCCGGACCGTCAGCACATGGCCTAGTCACTATATTCACAATGATATCCAGATTTCCTTACTACTGGGTGTTCCTAATACGAAGAAGCAATTTGCTACAGTGCCTGATATTCACACACAAAATATAATAAGTAGCATATAACATAAAGAATGAACTGCGAAAGGTTCTATTCCATAAAGTAGGGCAGTAAAAAAAATTCTCAGCTTCATTTTTTTAGTTCATTTAGTTTATTTTCCCCTATTTATGACAGTTTATGAAAGGTTCATAATAAGTATAAAGACTTGTTAATGTTATTCACCGAAATTAGCTCTGTTTTGATAACCAGAGAATGGGAAAGGACAATTAAGATTTAGCAAACAATTTTTAGCTTGTTTGCAAAATTGTGAAAAGCGATTATCAGCTTCGTCATGTCTGTCCGTGTGTCCGTCCGTCCGCACAGAACAACTCGGATGCCACTAGAGGGATTTTCATGAAATTTGATATTTAAGAATTTTTTGAAAATTTGTCGAGAAAATTCAAGTTTCATTTAAAACTGACAAGAATAAAGGGTACTGTACTTTACTTAGAATGAGAAATGTTTCAGAAAAACTTTGTAGAGAAAATCGAAACACATTTATTGTTCAGTAATTTTTTTTTCTCGAAAATCCTGCCATTTATGAGATAATTTGGAAAAAAATATTTTAGAAGGGGGCAGACCACATATGATAATATTGCGCATTCGCATTGCATGCTGGGTATCCAAGGCTACAAATACACTCAGGTTGTGTAATGTTTCTTGTTTTACACTGCAACAATGGTTACATGAACGGGCCTCAATGTCACGTCATATGTACGTTGCATGTCTTCTTAAAAAATGGATTTTAATAGAGATCAGACCAGAGGTTTAAGAATTGACACTAGCTGATGATAAGACAGACGAATGCTTATGCAAACGTATGAGGATCCGTTCAGGGGGAAAAAAAGCCAAGGATGAAATACGACAAATTACGACGACAAACTATTGTGTTAATAATCTACCTAAATATGACAGTGACATAAAGATAAGGAAAGAACGTAAAACCAATTGGTCCTGCGACCGGTCACCTCGACACAGGGTTTTCTTGGTTTCCCTATGTCTATAAGCAAACGCTGAGACGGTTCCCAAGATTCCAAGTTGCCACTACATGCTTCTAATGTAGCCCTCCCGACTTAAATTTAGTAGTAATCAATTTCTTATTTTGTTTACATGTAAAATAACAACTGCCGCCGGGTGACAACCCAATTGTAGTAAATAATAATAATAATAATAAAATTGTTATTAGTAATTCACGTTTGGTAGAATTTAAGTATGGGTATAGCATAATCGAAAAACAATACGTAGTAATCCAGTAGTTTGGATGCAGCACAGTGCTGGATGGAATGCTTCGTCCGCCCTAAAGAAATTCTTTTCCAAAATGTAAATTGTGCTTAGTGTGCTGGCAAAGTGCTGTTGTAATTGTAACTCGCACAAACGAAAACAAACGCAGCTCTCCGTCCCTTCCCCGCCCTCATGCCAGGGTCCATTTGCAGTTATACCACCTTCTATTTTCGTCTCAACTCTTTAATGGTAGACAGTTCTAGCAATTTCTAGTTTGGTATAAATTAGCTACAAGATTAGTAGCAAAATAGTGGTTTAAGGTGCAAAGATACTGTTTAAGAAATTGGAACTTGGCAATTTTACTTAAGGAGACTTGGAAAATAGAAAGAAATTCAGAACATCGGAAAAGTTGTTTTTTTCCGAATGTAAGGAGAAGCGTGGGTGCCATATATCAATCACACATACCGCCACACAAGAAGGAATAAACAAAGAAACTAATGAATAATTGACATTTGACTTATGGATAGCAACAGATATATTTCTCGCCCCCAAAATTGTAAGATAAGTCACTACTGAAATGTAGGGTATAAACCGCATGAAAGAATGGGCAACCAAAGCACTGTAACAAAAGGTAAACTGTCCTAAAGATGGGGCAATGCGAAAAGAAAGACAATGTTGACGCACACAGCATATCGTTGACAAGTTGGCCAAAGAATGAAGAAATAAGACCAAGAAAAGAGCGTAACATCAAATTTATTATCTGAAGGAAAGAGAAATCCTTGAAGACAACAAAACGCATGGACGATCAGCATCTGGTCCTGATCACCCTCGACTTGTGAAGAGGAGGCCGTCATTTTTGTGTTTATTTTATGACGCTTCCAATTCTAAACCAGCAAGGGTTAGGAAGACTCGAGGTGATATCCCAGAACTTGTTCAGCGGGACTGAGAAAAGTCGCAGTACTCTTCAGTCAGTTTACGTGTGCGACGGTTGTGATTCAAACCACCGCCCCTGGAATACAAAACTAGGACGTCACTACTTTCCTATTCTTGTCGGTGAGGTTGTAGAAAAACATTTTATTTAAACCCCAGAAAAGCCAAACTCATTGCACGAAAATTTGGAAATATTCCACAGTTAAAAGTTGGCAAAGCTGAAAATGCAGTGCTGCTCTATGCAACGTAAATTATCTCCATCACCCTTAAACTCCGCTTGCTGTGTCATAATAGTGAGTAGTGTGTTCGGTATTACGCTCGCACAAAGCCAAAATTCGGGTTCTACCACTTTAATAGGCCCTAAGTTGAGAGTCGGTATTGTCTAGCGCTTCTTGCCATAAGCCGTGAACTTACTCTGAAAATTATTACTTATGAAAGACTGTTTTAAATGTCATCTAAATGACTGTGGAAGTAAGGGCGGAATGGTGTCTTTCACCGTCTGGCTAATCAGAGTGTTCGAAACTACATTTGTGAGAAATGTAACTTTTGGAAACACGAAATTATGAATATGAGACATGTGACTTCATTCAATTCTCGTTAGTCGGTCACTGTACTTCTGCTCTTAACATTCGTTTACGTACAATCTGGTAATGCGAGCAGACACACTTACAGTACAAAGGTTGGGAAACATAGTCGGCCAGGGAAGGTAAAGTTCACATATTTAATATTGTAGTTCGAATAGTCACGACTGTGTACTACACTAACATGATAGAAATAATAATAATAATAATAATATACGGACAGAGAAGTTACAGCAAATAGGCCAGATATAATAATTAAAAACAAAAAAGAGAGAACATGCACACTGATAGATGTGGCAATACCCGCAGACAGAAATGTTGTGCAAAAGGAAGGAAGCGGAAAAGAAGTTAAAATACAAGAGTTTGTGTATAGAGATACAGCGAATGTGGAACCTGAACTGTACGATTGTACCAGTAATAAATGGAGCCACTGGAATGGTAACGAGAAGTTTAAAGAAAAATTTGGAAACTATACCAGGAAAACACTCGATAGATTCACTACAAAAGACAGCTATACTTGGACCATCACACATAATACGGAAAGTACTGCAATGTGAAGCTTGAAGCCTGAGTGGTGGGGATCACCGCTGGTTCAAGAGAAGTATCAGGAAGAAATGCCTGTGACAGGAGACGTACATATTGTATAATAATAATAATAATAATAATAATAATATGTTCTAAGTGTTATCCTTTCAGTAGTACCTACTTTCTTATCCTCAGGAGCGCATAACTATTGAGACCCTGAAGATGCAATCCATGTTGTCACCTATTTTTGCTATTATCCAATTCCGCATGCCACAGTTACTTTGGTGACCATCCATGCTGTATGGAACGTACGATGAGAAATACAGGTAAAGTTTGTCCCGACAGCAGTGGGACACGAACTTGGGCCCACTGGCGAAGGCCACAAAGACAGCGAGAAGGAAAAAGAAAGAAAAGAGATGAAAGAGGAATTTTATGGAGGAGACAAAGAAATTTTAGTAGCTTTTATTATTGTGGAATAGACTTGTTGTGGGCAGATGCAAATGAGAAGCCATTAGAAAAAGTAAAACCGCGGGTGGTATGTCCAGCAGTATAATTCCCATTTAGTAGTACTCCTACAGCAATTAATTCCTGTAGGAATTAGCTGGAATACCTTTCACTCTGCAGATGATGGGGCTATTAAAGACATAAAAGTTTATATTTGCTATTCTATTATGCAGAAACCAAACGAGTAGAACGCCAACGCATAAGAGAGCCCGTGTGGCTGTGTACAATGAACTATCAAATGTTAAGGGAGGCAGGACCATTCAGGTCGTCCTTCCATGGCGTTATTGGCTTTATATCCTTATCACGGTCTACGGTAATGTGCTGAATAGGCTTGTGAATTTTCGTAAATGCCTACACCTTTCAAGTCACTCGTATACATGTTGCTACGTTCAGGAACGTAATCTAAGAGAAATAAATAAAAACCATAATCGTAGCCTACGTGTTTAGGGTGAGTGCGAAGCTTGGTGCATGCCTATTTGGGCTTGAGAGTAGCGATAACGAGATTCGTAGTTTTAATTTTATTTTTTTCTAATTAATGTTACAGGACGATTAAATCAGAGGATAAGACGTAGGAATGACACGAATGTAGGGGTGAGAAATGCGTAAAGATAACCGAATTGTCGGAGGTTGAGACGGCGGGGATATGAAGATTGAGTGTGTTGTGACACCGTATAATTTGGTACATTTTACTAACTTATCGGAAAAACGTCGATAATTTTCCTTTATGCAGAACTATACGCCGTCAGTACCAGAAGAGGGCAAATATCACAAGCAGTTTGTCGTAAACTATGAAAGAAATGTATATTCGGAAGACCAAATTGTAGATGGCAGAGTGATATTAAAATGTGTTTGAGAGACACGGGATATGGGGAGATGGAGTGGAATCGAAAGGCCCATGATTACGTTCAATAAACGTAGATGGAACATTTCTGCTGCTGCAGACTATAGGTTACTCTGCTCACCCCACTACTAACAGTGGTAATATCTATAAATTGAACTCATTCCAATTTGAGATATAATGTGTCTCTTCCTATACTGAGACAAGGGACAAGAATGGCTTTTTAAACAATCTTTACCGAACCAATAAATGGCCTTGGTTCTTTTATATCTCTCTTGGATGGTCGTGTCGTTTACAACGATCTCTTGCGGGGTGTTTATCTTGTCTGCTGACGCGGGCCATTCCCGATACGCTGACCATATTTCCACCTTCGTATCTCTACAGCTCGAGGATAAAATAGGTCCTGTGTCACTCCGTATCTAGTGGCCACATCGTTATAGTGTCTAGCTTCCAAAGAGGATTACAGTGACGAAGTTACGTGGCCACTACATTTATGTCGCTATGAATAAGCAATGTACCAGCTTGTGTATGAGAAAACTTTACATTTAGGAAACCTCATGGCAAGAAGCCATTGCTTATCATTAGGCTTATATTGAAAGATAACATTAAACTGGATCTTAGAGACGTGTAGGAGAATACGGGTGAATTCCTTGAAGGATATTGAAAAATAAGGATTCTAGGGCATGGACTGGATTCATTTGGCTCAGAATACGGAAAAGTTGTGGGATCGTTTGAACACGGAAAACATACATTTCCATAAAGTGAGACAAAATTTCTGGGCTGTGGAAATATTAGCTTCTCCACACGGACTCAGCTCCTTGGACTATGATCTTTATCGTTTATTCGCCGACAGTATCAATAATGTACTTCAAAGTGCATGGTATCCAGTGATAGGATTAGTATATAATGAACTGTAAAGCACGTAAAAGACACTTGGTTGTGGTCTAACCGAGACACTGCATATCGGCAATTGCCTATAGGAAGTGAAGAAAATAATATAATAAAGTAGCAGTACTCTCCGAGTCGAGTTTTGAATCACAGACTTCCAATATGATGTAGAAGTGCTACTTCTTGGACCCTGACACTCGGTGATCATGGTGAAAGGCGATGGTGGATCAAGAAGACATATCTTACTTACTTACTTACTTACTCCTTGGTGCAGATTCCTTCTTGAGAAGCTAACTGGTTTGCAGTTAGTCCAGGAATTCCCCGCATTTCACGGAACCCGAAGGTTCATTACCCCACTCAAAAGCGTCCGCCACCTGTCTCTATCCTGGGCCAGCCCGATTCAGCCCTTATACTCACATCCCACCTCCTGGAGATCCATTCTAATATTATCCACCCATCTACGCCTAGGTCTCCCCAGTGGTTTCTTTCCCTCCGGTTTCCTCACCAAGACCCTATACACCCCCCTCTCCTCACCCATACGCGCCACATGGGTGAGGAGAGGGGGGTGTATTGAAGACATTGCACGTTTTAAAGTCTGGCCATTATATTATGTACCGTCTTAAAATATTACGTTATTTGCACACAGTATAAGTCTGTGATTTATACGGATCTCAGAAAAAAAGGCCATTCATTACTCTACATGCAGCAATGTTTTACTTGTAAGCGTTTGCAAAATTGCCAAAAGCGACTATTAGCTACGTCATATCTGACCCTCCGTCCGTCCGTCCGTCCGTCCACATGGAACAATTCGACTCCCACTGGACGGATTTTCATTAAATTTTATATTTCAGTATTTTTAGAAAGCCTACCGAGCAAACTCGTTCCATTAAAATATGAGAAGAATAGCAGGTATTTTACACGAAGGCCTACCTATATTCATGACAGTGTCTCCCTATATTCATGACAGTGTCTCCCTATATTCATGACAGTGTCTCCCTATATTCTTATTAGAATGAGAAATATTTCGGATAAAAGTTGTAGAAAAAACGAAATACATTTTATGTTCAAAATATTTTTCTGAAAGTCGTTCTGGTTATGAGATAATGTGGAAAAATATGGTACAGCAAGACAGGCTACGGGTGACAATATAATACGGAGCATGTGCATTGCTTGATAAGTAAGGCTACAGGCACAAATCAGAATATGTAATATTTGTTGCTCTTCCACGGTAACAATGTGTAAGCGGACACGCCTCAATATTACGTTATAGTACGTTGACTGTCTTGGTAAATCGCGAAAGCATATGTTTAATGCACAGTATTTATCCATATTTCAGATTAGTTTCCACCCTAAAAGGAATCATTTCCATGCCTATTCTCCAAGAAACACAAATTTAAGAACCCAACAAAGTCTCTGTATCAGGAAGACATTAAATATTCACGTCTCTTCCTGTGCAAGCAAAATTAAACTGCGTACATTCGACTGATTCATTTGCCAGAGTCGACAATGTTTTCCACAAACTATGTGCCGATAGATAGAAAGACATTTTCTGGAAACGACCACGAAAATTGGGTAGCGAAGCAATAATGTGTAGCAGACAGCGACGTCCTGCACCCTCCCCAACAGAAACTGCTGTATAGTGATCCAGCTAGGAACCAAACGGATGTGATTTATAATCCGTGAAGCAACTGGGAGACTATTAGAAGGAAATACCACTATTTGTATCCTAAGCCAGCTTTCTTCCTGCCGTCTTTTAATATTACAGGATAGACGTCATTTCGCACACATGTGCACTCCCATCGTAAAGGATATGGTGCACACAATGTTTCGGAATTGACTAAACTTTCTTAAGGATGGAGTACCGGGCGGTATAGAAAACGTTATGTCATTCTACCTATGGGTTCGATACAATTTGTACAATTCTTAAGAACGAAGGTAGATAACAATTCTCATTTTGTATAAGACATGTTAAATTGTATGAACTAAGTGAAAATATGGTATAGCCACAATTACCGTGACACCTGATGCCTGGCTACCACAATTACCGGAATTCAACCACATGGAAGTACAAGTATCTCCTCTACCACAATGTGCTTGGTAAGTCAGGGGTACTGTGACGATGAGTGCAAGGAAATTCGTATGTGCTTAAACACGTCCACCCAGGCCATAGGCATTGCTCTATTAATGGTCAACATTTACACCAATTACTGTGAACAGTGCTTAGTGCTTACCACTAATTGTTGAAACACTTCAGCTGAACTTTATGCTTGTAATGCAGATAAAAATTTTGCTTCGATTTCTTTTGTCAGTCAGTATGATTCTGAATGATTACACAATATAAGCGTATTACTCCACAAGCTGTGTGACAGTTTCGTAAATATGTATTTAGGTTTCCGTCATGCAAGGATTCTTTCACACAGTTCATCATCTAAATCGCGAAAACGCTTATGTGTTTCAAACACAGGGTGTTTGTATCCTTAAAGAAAGGGGAAGAATTTATAATGTTGTGTGAATGTAGGGAAGAGCTGGCTGGTTCATAGTAATATAATTTTAGCTTTTAACGGTCCACCACAAACTCCAACCTAATTCTCACACACCAGCATTTATTATATGTATACCAGAAAAATTATCGTAAAAAATTTGAGTTTATGGCTTAAAAGTTAGCCACATTTTCGTTATGCAATTTATTTTTTTTAAATTTACCGCCATTGTGTGTACTTAATGCATAACAACAAATTATATGCACTGATACATACAATAAATTAATTCAACCCGATACAGTTTATGTTTACATTATATAGAGTTTCTCCATTGATTAGAGAAGCGTTAACAGGTGGTATGTATCCTAAAGGTACAGTAAAGTTTTCCTTGTCGACGCATGAATACTTTTATGTATATAATGAGTAGTGGCATAGCGCGACGCGTGGATATTCTGATCATGTGAACGTCTGTGTAATGCCTCTTCAGTTACTTTAGTTTAAAAAAAATCCATACCTTTTTGAGAAAAACGCTGTTACGTTTCCAGCACTGTCGATGAAAGAGCTATCGTTTCGGGTGGACAGACATAGCTGAAGTAAAGCTGCGGTATTTTGTTAACAAGGTTGAATTAAAACATCAGTCAGGGGTTGGTGTTTGCAATGGGAATATATTAACCTTTTGGTGCCGGAATTATTTTTTTAATTTTAGCACATCCTGTATATAAAATGTGAATAATACAGGAACCAAATACGTTAGAATTATGAAACAAACTGCATTTTGAAGAAAAAAAAACAGAGAGTATATACCACGTTTAAAATATTCAGTACCTATATTTGTTGAATAAATATATAAAATGGAACTTCAGAGGTTAGCGGTGCGGTACGACCATTATAGTTGACATTAGGCGTCAAAAGGTTAATACTTGAAAACCAGGGAGTCCATTGCAAGCAAATGTATACACAGGAGACCTAGATGATAAGGACGCGTCAGAACAGCAGTATGTAAGGTGCGAATTGCGTAAGTCCATAAAACCTACAGCTTAAAGCGACGAACAGGGCAAATAATGTAGCGTTAACATTCGCCTTGTTATAAAGTAACAAGTATTATTACTATAGTGCCAGTTGTATAAAAAAATAAGAATATTACTACTCCAAATTCTACTCCTCCATATTCTCCTTCTCCTCCTCCTCCTACCACCACCACCACCGTTACTTAATTCCAGAGATAAAATTGCTCAAACCGGCAGTCCTCTGTCACAGGACGAGTCAAGTGACAGCATTGATTTCTCTCAACTGATACCAGTCACAAGTGTCACGTGTGTTTTATTTACCGACGGTGCCAGTTGTTAAGATTATGTAACGTCTAACTTGGATGAAGGTAAATGTAAAGGTACGTCATGAAGAAATGCAAGGCAATGCAGGTTCACCTTCACACATTCTTAACCTTGCACTAGAAGACCTTCAATTTCTGGCAGTTCTGCAGCCGGCGAACGGGCCGCAGTACTCACCGAGTATTGGGCTGGGGGGGGGGGGTCTTAGTGTCCGTCTGGCAGCTTTAAGAGCAGAGGAAACCTCTAGACCGTGCCGGGAATCGAAAAAAAAATTGTTGTTTTTTCAGCTCATGGCCTAGTCACTGACCCGACTACCGGCTCACGGAAGTTTCAACACTTTAATATTCAGATCATATTTCACAATTTCACATAGCAGAGTGTGTATAGCAGTGCCTTAACTGTTGATGATCCAGTGCATCGTTTCCCAACCTTTCTTCCGTTGAGAAAATTCCAAATAATTTTTCACATTCCGACGACCCCCCCCCCCCCCGGCCCACCTGTAAAAACGTTTGCAGGCCAAGAACATCAGAGGCAGTTTGGGACAGCATGGAGATTGCTCCAATACTGCCAGCGGCTGGACAAATATTTGTGTGATATTTAGAGAATTATTTGGACTTCTGCGCGATATTTCAAAATTTTTTATGCCTCTTTCCACGATTTCTCACGGAACCCATAACGACGTTTACCGGAGCCGTGTTTGGGGAACGCGGATCCCGTGGAGCAGAAAAACCTTTGCTTTTTGATAGGCAACTACATGAAAGAAACAGATTATTTTATGGAAATCGAAGATTCATTACCGCGTTTTCGAGATCCGGAGAAATTAATCTGTGACGCCCCCCCCCCCAAAATGAACTGTGCGTCCTCATGCTACATCTGAAGGTCACTCAGCCTATTTTCATTCCTTACTACAAGACGCTACATTATACCGTCACACAAAACAAAAGACAACATTACATTCCTGTATATTTTAATTTTTATGTTTATGGTTAGCAATCGGGAGGCAAAAAAACATTGTACCGAAAGATAATAAGTATTCTCCGAATTTAATGTTTTCCTAAGTTGTCTTAAAATATAAAATATACATAAATAAATAAATAAATATATATATATACATAAATAAACGCAGTAGCAAATCTTTTTCATATGAAGCCAGCTAGGTAAACACTACTTCTTAGTATATTTATTTCAACTTTTCTACATGTTTCGGGCAACTATGTGCCCACCATCAGGAGAACTTACTGTATCTATGCGACACTGGTATTTTTCACTCTGTATGGGTGCCTGTCTGACCAGAAAGTCATTCTATATAAGCAAAAATATTCATACCCAATAAAAAGTACAGTGTTTCAGAACATTGGCTTTACATTCGGAATATTATACCTCAGACAGGTTTCCGTGGAGGATCATCTTCATCTCACAGTTCTCATTTACTTTCACTTACCTACGTAAATGTAAGGTAAATCAGTCCCATTACAGGCCCGAGATGCCCAGAGGTCTCCAGGAAGTTAAGGTTCCCAGATTACGTGACAATGGAACAGGATGGCGCTAAGGTTGTCAGCCTTACGCACCGGGCACTTTTACCTCCAGGAAATACTCCTGGTACTTATTTCTCTTAGAGGCTGAGTCGACCACAGGGCCATAGTGCGATCGGAAGGATTATATCAATGAAAAATTCCAATGACACCATCTGGAATCGAACCAGCGAACTTCCGATTTGTAGTACAGCACTTTTACCACTGTGCTACCGCGATCCCCACACCTACCTACGTACTGCGCCTAACTTCCCCTCATGCACCAGGTGCTTCTACAAATACGGGTAAGTATTCGCAACTCCTGGGACAGTTCTCATGCAATGTATATTTTATTCTTCCTTCTATTACTATCGTATTACTGTAAATATTATTTCACAGAGTAGTCAATGTCCTATACTACTACACTAATTGTTCTGCTTCACACGGGATATCCTTCGCGTGTTCGCTTCTAATTTGTGGAGTAGCAGATATCAAGATTTATCATAAAATTATTAGTCTGAATTTAAATCTTAAGTTCCGATTTACCTTAGGTTTTATACATATTTACTTGATGAGATTCTCCCTGAAGATGATCCATAATGGATCGAAACATGTCGGAGATATGAGGTTTCAAAGGTAAAACCTGTGTTCTAAAACAGTGTGCATTTTTGACGTTTTACTGACCGTGCATCTCAGTATATTTATCTCAGTATTTAACCAACTTGATGCACAAAATTTGTTTCACAATAAGTTTTATTTCATGCCTCTGCATGTTTCGAGCACATGTGCATCAAGTTGGTTAAATACTGAGACAAAAAAGTGTGCATGTTGTTGGATATGATGTTATCTTTCTGTATAGTTGTCACAGTGAGTGTAAGTACGGAGCATTTGGAGAGACAGCGACGTTGAAGTGCACCGTTAAACCTTGGGTAGCAATGTTGCTCTGTAAACGTCAGCCAGCATGTAGGCCACCTGTTATAACCTGCGTATCGAAGTGAATGGATATGTGTGTATGCATACGCGTTCGCTTGGGAACTCTCGCTCCTAGCGCCACGGGCGGTGAACAAACATAAACACAACTTTTGGACAACTCCTCCATAGTCTGACAACAAAGTAGGCCTGCCTCTTGTTGATCTTGTGTGCAGGTGGTGACCCTGCCACTGGTATTGTAGAATTACTGATTACATTGTTGATTGTACTGCGAGGGGAGGTATGAAAATTGTAACTTTTTTTTATAAACCGCTGTAAGTTATAATACTGTTTGACAGTGTTCATGTAGACCAATATGTATATTGTTATGTTTACCAAAATCCACATGCGTAGAGCCTTCAATTATGAATTGAATTGTATTTGATGTTTATTTACAATGCGTATAAATTACATATTATGAACAATGTCGATGTCGGCGATTCATATACAATTCTGTGTTGTGTGTTTATTATTCACTGTAAACCAAATTATGAAATTAAATACCTGTATTAGAATAAAGCTGTTCGATTAACCTGAGACGCGAACAGTTTCCCAGCTAGACAAGAAATTCTTGGTACATTATGGAACCTAATATTTCGTTACCGTATTCAAAACAGACAGCCACTTGTCCCTAACCTGAGCCAGATAAACCCAGGCCACGCCCTTCAATCCTGTTTCAGAATTGTTTTAATATTATCCCCCCATCTACGCCTAGTTATTCCTATTGGTCTCGTTCCTTTAGGTTTCGATACCAAAATGATCAAAACGAAGATGCAGCTGTTCTATCCATTCTTAAGGAAACCCTCGTATAAGGACAACATTATGTAGTCAACGCGCCTTTCCGTATGCCTGCAGGTTTCGTGTCCAAAAACTATGAAAAATAAAGACTAATTTTGGATTTGGAATCTGCGTGTATATTAAAACTTGTAGGGAGAATTAAAATTCTATTTCTAACGCTCCAAAATTAATATTCTAACTTTGAAATAACAGGCATGAAATAAATGAAGCCCGAAAACGAAGGCCTATAAAAATAGCAATATATTTGGAAACTGTCTGTATTCCACGGAGTATTCTACAACTTGCTTTTGTTTTTCAGTGGTTACGAAGCAGAACTTGACACAAAGTAAAAGAATGCAGGACAAACTTAGCAATAATAATTTTAACCCTGTAGACGAGGAGACGATTCACCGTAATCACACGATACTTGATGACTGTCAACAAACAACCAATTTCATGGTCTTCTAGTTTAACAGAATTAACTGCATTGGGATTTTTTTCCTATGGGGTCAAAAGCGGCCATCTTCACCAGTTGGAAGCCTGGTACAGGATGATGCGGTTTCGGTAACCCACAACATGACTCAAAACAAATCGACAGCAGTCGAATGTCGTTTCAATATTTGTCGTGCTACCAGAGATGACCATAATGAAATTCACTTAGGAAGTTACTATTCAAAGAAGAAAGACTTTCAAACTTTTCCTCTTAATGCTGTGAACCGGAAGTCTGTGTAATATACGGGTTCCGAGAAAAAATATTTATTTTTTGATAACTATCATCGGACACACACTACTTTAACATGCTACCAAACACAATATCGGAAAACTGCAATAAATTTTGTTATCTTCACATTGTTCGAAAAGTCAGCCAAGCTGCTATTGTTGAAAATAAGGAGTTAGACATTGTTATTGAGAATGGCACAGTGTTCATATTGATTTCCGCAACAATAGGACTGTTAACACCTTAAAGCCCCGCGATATCCATATGCACTAGTTGCTACAGCATCAGGAAACTATTAAATTTTCCAACACAGTATTTGTTTACTTTCCACATCATTTGTAAGATAAATACCGGCTATTGCTCCATGCATAATTGCTTTGTCTTCATAATGGAGCGGTGTTTTGTTCTCTGTGACGCAAAAAAAAATGCACTTTAGACGCATTTCATTCTTCAAAACGTAAATTACAACAGTGGTATTTGCAGCTACAACTAAATGGAGTACTCACGTAATTTTAACACGATGTCGAGAGAAGAAGTTCTTACTTGCGGAACCTCAAATATCAATGCACAAAGCTTAATACAGCCTCATTATAACAAGAGAGTATAAACATTTGTGTCGATTAAGGGTGCAGGGAAGATTGGTAGCGTGTAAAAAAATATTCTTTGTTGTGGAAGATACTTTCACCTTAGAATATTTGAAAAAAGATAAATTTTCTTACAAATATTTTTAAGCTAATTGACAGTACGGAAAATAAGCGGAGGAAGCTGAATGTTCCTAATTTTGGGGGGAAGTGCTCGCAGGATCAATTAGCTTCTATGAAGTTTGGAACATAAACCAATTTCTTACTTTTGCCGGGAATTGAAACACTAATTCCCGCTTTGTGACTGTAGCCTGCTTAAGGCACGCCTTAAAAAAACATAAAACTCGACGCCAAACATGTTATACAGTCCACTGTAAAATTTTTAATAGCTTACATTTAACTATTGACCCTTGAAGATGGCAAAGGTTTGCCTCAAACAGGTAAGACGCATTAAACATGTCGTTAAGAAATACAATTATATTTAGATGGCTTGTTGTTATAGACTTTTGAAGAAGAAATGCAGCGGATAGCACGCAGTCTCTAGAGTACACTAAGTAATACCAACATGTCCTAGAGGCATAAATCTGTGATAATAATTTAGGGGAGCTCTGGTCAGATATACAAAAGCTTACATATTTATTTATTTAATTAATAATTTATTTAATTTGTCAATTTGTTTCATCCAGCGGCCAATTAGTACAAACGCTATATTTGCTGTTTATTAATGTATAATTAGCCCGAAGCATAACTGTGGGTTTATCCGAAAGCATCTGATGAATGTATACTGCTAATGGAGCTGACGGACTGAATAGTGACAGAGCCAGTGGCAGCAACAATTAAAATCTCTGCTGCACCTTATCCATGTTCTCTTTTCAAAATCACTTTCCTTGGGACACATCTGAATATTATCCTCCCGTTTGGTCTTCTGGGATGTGACAATATGTTAACTATTAGACATGTATCAATGTTACGGAGAAATTTTCCGCCCTATCTACACGGTAGAAAGGTCACCATTTTACCCTGAAAGACAGAGATAGCAGGTTCATCCGAAAGTTTGGTGACGCGAAAACGTTGTCACATACCAGAAGTACCCTCGTTATGGAAGAGGGTTCACCGTGCAATTATTTGAACATCGTCTTCCAACTGGAAGTACACGTTCAGGCCATCGCGTCTTCCTGTGTTTCACAGTGTTAACAACACTTGACCCGCACAAATCACCATATTCTCTTCATGTAGTAAAAGAATCCGTATCATTGCGGGTATAGGTTTTTATTTTGGGGGTGGAATGATGTTCTGTCTTGCGGAACTGCGGCTTCTTGAGGGGCACCGCCCACCGGTGGATGACAGATAAAAGAAAGCACGGAATTGGAATAATCTGTGACAAGAGGAAAGCAGAAGTAGGGAGCAACCTGTCCCAGTACCACTGTACCAACCAGTAACCTTATACGAACTAATGTGGCAGCGAACTCAGGAGGCCTCCATGGTAACCAGACGATGACGGTTTACGTCTGCAAGCAACGATGTTTTCGAGGATTGGCAACATTAAGCAATTGTTCAACTAAATACTAAGAATTGTTTCTGAAGATTTCCACAGTGGGTGTTCCTCTGCTGTCATCGTGTAGAATCATACTTTTATTCAGACGTTTCGGAAGAATGTGTTATCTCCATTTTGATGATGACACAATTATACATGTGACTCATTTCCTCCTCTCAACTAATTCAGTAACCACCTGAACGTTATTTTAACCTGAAGATAGAGGCAACATATTCCTCCGAAATGTCGGGACACACTTATATCCAGAAGACTGCAAATTGTATTTTTAAAGATATTTGTTTCTATTCATGTTCTAAACGATTGCAGTACTACTATAAATTTTGATATTATCTTATATCTGCGCCATGAATAGAAGATAATTCTCAGCCATCCCTTCGAGTGAACGTTCCGTAAACTCAAAAACTGTGATATGGCAATTGCGTTTAATTTAAGACAACAATGAGTAACTCCCCACGATTCATTATTAGTTAGAAAAAATACTCAAAAAATTAAATAAATTGATATGTGCATAACCAACCACTAAAGTACGACTTACACATGAATATCGCTTGCTGTTTTCTTCACTGTATTTGTAGACTTTTAATAAACCGCACAGTAAACATTGATTCGGGCGAAATGACACAGGGAGCGTTAAGCTGCATGCTGTCATGCGAAACGATATGAGTGAAGTGTGATGAGAGCTGTCAGATAAAATAATGTCTCCGTTTGAATGAGAAAGATAAGACAGGACGGGGCTCAGCTTATTTCATATTATTCGTCCAGTATTTAGCAGCAGTGACAGACGAATCTGGGGTAATTTCTCAGGGTAATAAATCCGAGGCCGAAGGATTCAACACGACACCTCTCGATCCATGACTCCTGCTGGCTAATTTAACTGCTGTCAAACGCCAAAAGAAGTGTTCAAGTCAACATTTATTTACAATATGTGTGAATTTTCTGCTTCGTCTCTATGATTATAACATGTTCAACTAGTCCAAATTGGCAGCCTTAGTAAGAACCCACTACCGCAGGTGGGAGGCAGCAATAAGAAGGGTCAGAATCCAACCCGGCTCACTTCGGTCCCATCATAATTTTCGCATCACATGTTTGTGTTGTTTCATTTTAGTGTGTATTATTTAAGCCTGGTCTGGGAGGTTAAACACAACAATTTAAAACAAAAGGAAGTCATAAACACTAAATCGCAGTGGTTTTAAAATTCACTGAGCAGGTGGTATTTAATATTCACGGATGTGTTTAATGCACAGTTACTTTACAGAGTTTTCAAGACACCGTAGCTCTTATCTGAAAAAAAAGACAGGCAGGCAGAAGTGTGCACGCACGCGCGCGCTTATACACACACACACACACTAGCTATCCAGTAAATGCCAGATACTTTACCCTGTCAGTAGGCATCAGCAACATAAAGTCGTCTCACTTGACAGCGAAAAGTTAAAACCATACGATAAAGTAACTATTATTTTCGTGATTATTAAGCACCTATATTTACATCCCCATATGTTTGCTGGAAATCAGTTTTATTAATTTATATTTCAGGATATTATCTGTCTTCCACATACCTACATACCAAAATTCTATCTGCTTTTTACTGCCACCTAGTTACCACATATCCTATCGTAAAGTCCTTGTTATAGTACTTAATACGTTAAAAATTGACTGCACTGCATAATTACGAAACAATAAACGTATTGTGGACTGTCTAACGATAACTAATAGACTTCTAGACACCTGATGTTTATGGACGAGACAGCCAAGTTGAATGTTGGTTCATTGACCTTCTTTCAGTATGAAGTATAAGTCACAACTGTTATGAAAAGAAAATTGGGTAAGTACTGCTCTAAATACAAATATATAGGACTAATAGAAGTTCGTACATGCCTGTAACTACTTACTCTTATGTACTGAGAGATGAAGAATGGACAGACACGTTGTGACCACGCTTCTTCCACTGGGAACGCACACACAAGCAACACTTACACAGCACAAGACACCATTGACTGTGATGTCATCTACCTCTTACTACGTGACGCTACTACGATAGTCAAGTTAACATTTGAAGTACAAGTATCTCAAAATAAGGTCTAATAATTTCAGATACATTGATTAAATCGTATTTGACTGGTATATTCGGTGCTTTAATTGTACACATTCGTAACATGATGGTCTATACTGCTTTTTCATTACGGTTTACTTATTTTAATGAGTTTTAAGAAATAATGGGGAATTCTGAGTGGCAATCAAATGTTTTACTGTTTACAGACGTTATGATTTGAAGTTAACAATTTACTGTTCGAGAGTTGATTTTAAGATCCATTCGCAAATACCATTCCTTCCAAATCTATCAGTCTAAACTTTATCCAAATGCGTAAGATACAGTTTACAGATGAGCTTCAATAGACTTTACATTCATTGTTCCGTGCATCATTGTAATTCTTTAAAATAACCAACACGATGTCACTTGTAGACTATCCTTTATTTTCATGGGTAGTCGTCATTCACTCTCTACATGTTTCGAGCTTT
>Ga0123352_10002060_pt1 | contig 27667 bp, 20 predicted proteins | sample TergutLab28metaG_FD_89700 | JGI IMG/M metagenome (GOLD analysis project Ga0123352, IMG submission 89700) | Labiotermes labralis P1 segment gut microbial communities from Petit-Saut dam, French Guiana - Lab288 P1 | ecosystem: Host-associated > Arthropoda: Insects > Digestive system > Gut ... | reverse complement strand
TTTTGCCATTTTATTTTTTTCTCCCCCCCCCCCCCCCCAAATTGTTGGATCTTTGCGTCCGTTAAGAATACCTTCCGATGAAGTAGTGTGGGGATGCAGGGTGAAATGCTTGGGTCCTGAGTTTTGTCTTTGCTGTGTCGTGTACATGAAAGAGAGCACATACCGAAATCATTTGCATTTCTGAAAATAGAGTCTGAATTGCTTGAATGTTTGTCAGCTTGGTTGTGTTGGTTCATCTTTCTTGAAATTTGCTGTGCGTCAGTGTGGGCAATTCAGGATTGCGTTTTATTAAATGAAGTGAGTTATTTATACTAAATAAGTTTAGGGTTGTTTAGAATAGCTGAGATTTTTTATTGACTTCATCATAGTTGTTCAAGATTGCTGATATGTGCACAGGGTAGAGAGCTATGCAGTCAGGTCTTCTGGGAGTTGAAACTGTGCCAATGAATCAGTGGTTATAGATGATTTGAAGTAATGTGGTGCTTTCATATTTAATGGCCAAGAAGTTCATAGGCCCCTTGATCCATGAATATGAAGGTGCGTTCCATTTATGCAGTGTCATACACGAGCAGACCCACAGTCCTCAGATATGGCACTGCATAAACTTGCACAGAACTACTTAGAATAGTCCAGGATTTTTCACAGTTGCACAGATTTACTCACAGTTTTAGAGAATAAAACATAGTTTCACTGAGTTGCACAGATTTGTCAGCACTGGATGTGGGATTTAGTTCACTTAGTTTCATTTAAGTCACGTGCTTATTGAGTGACAAGTTTGCATCAGTTACATTGAAGTTAGGTGATCAGTTCGGAGTCCAGCTCATGTAGTTAAGTTAGGTGGTCTTGGCATCAAACTTAGAACAGGAATCAGATTTGAAGCTAGGGTTGAATGTGACATCAGCATCTAGTGTGGTGTTTCTTAACCTTTATTGCAGCTCAGACTCCTCTGGTTCTTCATATATATTAAAGTAGGTTGGTTTTTAAAACCAAAGTTGTAGCATAAATATAAAATGAAAGAGAAAGAGTTAAATATTTATTTTAATTTTACAGTGCAATTAAGGAACATTTGGAATGTTTTTGACCCTCCAGAGAGGTATCTCCCATATTAATGACAACTGATCTATTGTATCTGTCAGTAAATTTGCCTGTGTTCATCCACGCAGATCTGACAGTGTGGGTATTCAACAGCATTATAAGTGTACTATTCCACTTATTTATAAATGTGCAATACTGTAATGATTGTGTGAGGTGGTAGCAAAATTGAAAACATTTATATGTATTCTCCAGTTCTTATTAGATATGATTGGCAGGTGAAGACAAAATTTGGTTTCTGGATAGTCCAGCTGAAAAAAAGGACCATATCAAACCTGCAGTGTAACTGCAGTGAAACAATTTGTGGAGAACGGAGGCATGTGATTTGTGACTGTTTTACAGGTATATTATACCTCATGCTGTCTGACGCGCTGTCCCTCTTCATTCTGTTCATTGTTATTAGGATCATTCTTATCATTGTCATAGGAAGATTCATCAGATCACAATACTGCAGACTGAAAGGCTTAATAAAGATTAATAAAAGGCACTGTTAGAGTAAGGATCTCAAAAATCATGAATAAATATAAACTAAGAATGTACTATGGTGTACATGTATTTTCTTAAGGGTATATAGTAGAATGCTGTAGAAAGTGAAGGTAATTTCATGCTGGGATGCAATGCGGTTTGATAAGTATGAATACATGTATCAGGTTTCTCTGAAACATCAGTTCATATCTACCAAACCACATGACATTTGAAAAACCTCCACTGTCATGAGACCTTCAAATCTCACATCACAGAAGATGTCAGAGATGTAGGCATTTATGACAGTTTCTGTAATGGACATGGAATCCGTAATTTTTATAATTCCCGGCATGTGAAGGGTAACTGAACTGCTGTTAAAATGTAGTTTTTTTTTTAAATTTAAGCCCTTAATGCTTTATTCTTTGTCATACCAGGCAGGTATTTGTAACTAAAATACGCTTATAAGCCTTTTCTGAAATCTGCTAAATTGAATTGTGACACACCAGAGTCCAGGAAGTAAATGCTAGTGGCATTCTTCTGTATTCTAATTTTCATGGTGGTTAAATTTATATGCATAAGTATACAGTTGCTATGTACAGTTTTCTTTCCTTTTGTACACATAGAAATAGTTGTTGTGTGGTTGTAATTGTATTAATTTTTAACTGATCCATGCAATTGTGTGACCCATTTTTGCTAGGTTTATGTGAGCTGAAAAATGTATAGTCATGGGACACAACCCTTCACTATTGTGAAGCATCTGTTGTGGTAATGAAGTAAGATATACAGATATACAGTATTAATTGGAGATGTGATATCTGTTAGTGGATAAAGCAACTAACTGCCAAGAAGCCACCACCATAGTGTTACTGATGAATTACACTCTAACCACTTGAGATATGCAGGCTGTCCACATAAAACATCAATAAACTTGAAACTGGAGAGGATATCTATCACTCAGTGGTAGATTTTTGCTTTGTGTATTGAGTAAAATGGTTGTTTCTCATATCCATTATATTAGTATTCATAATTTAACCTTTTAAAGCCTACTGGTTATGTGATGCACCAGCAGTTTTAACATTCAACAATTGTATGCTCTGTCCACACTGTATTTGTGTGTTTTGTATTTATCTCGGAACAAACAGCGACCTGTGCCACTTATACCACAAACTGATTGGTTTTTATAACTGAGATGAAAAGTGTTTACTGCGTGGTATGGACTGGGTCTTTAAATAAAGCAGTCTGCGCTTCATCTTAAAAGGGCTAACAAACCAGCAAACTTAGTACATGGATCAGAGAATTTGTGAGAAGCTGAGAGGTTATTAGCTATTCAGATTCTTGAGGAACCAGTGCCATGTTCACAAGACGCACCACTTGTTCCAATCCTGAGCCAGATGAGTTCAGTGCATGCCCTTCCATCCTGTTTATTGAAGATCCACATCTGTTGTATCCTGCCTTCCATGCATAGTTGTCCAAGTGATCCTGTAGGTTTTACCAACCAGAATTTATATGTGTTTCTCTCATGTCTGGTGCCACATACCTTGCTGATCTTATCCTCCTTGATTTGATAACTCAGTATTATTCGGTGAGCAGTATGGACCATAAGTTGCCACATTGTGCAGTATTATTCAGTTTCCTCTTCATCTCTCTTGTGTCAAAATATCGTGCTCTTCACCCTCTTCTTGAACATTCACAGCCTATGTTCATTCATTCGTTTATTTAGTATTCCAGAGATCCATCAGAGTGGATATAGCACTTGTCATTAGATAACAACAGGCATAGCACAAAATGAGTCTCGACAGTAAGATACATATGATAGTAATTTGTGATTATGATACATAAGTAACAAATCAAGTTTATACAAGGAAATGTGATCAGTTCAGAATATATGATCAATGAAATACTTACATAATGTAACTAGACAGAACTTAAAAATGATTCAAGAGTACTTACATAATGCAGATAGATAGAATCTTAAATCAACATACCACTATAATAAAATCTTGTGATACAATTCTTAATTCATGATTGACTAAGGTACTCTTCAATTGTGTAAAATGAGTGAGTGTGTGAAAAATTTTTTTAGAGCAGTTTTAAATTTTTTTTGGTTACCAGCAACATACGTAATCTCTAAGGGCAAATAATTAAAAATTTTTATCCGCAAATAATAAGCTCCTTTTTGATAAATGGTTAAGTTTGCTTGAGGAAGGTATAAATCATTTCTTTGTCTGGTGTCTAAATTGTGATTTTTATTGTTTGTCAGGAAAAGATTTTTGTTTTGAACCACAAACATTAATAAAGATAACATATATTGTGATGTCAAAGGCAAAATTCGTAATTTCTTAAATAAGTTTCTATGCGAAACTCTTTTCCCACATCCTTCCATAATTCTAATTGCCTTTTTTGTATTCTAAAACGTATGGAGCTATGCGATGAGTTCCATTAATGTGAGGCCAAGTTTCACACTCACAACAAGAGTCACAATTATAGTTTTGTATATTTTTATCTTTATGGTTTCAGATAGACAGGAAGGCTAAAGATTATGAACTGTGTGGTAGTAAATCACCTTTCTCATGCAGATAGGTACAATAATAGACTTTCCACTGCTGAGGCAGTTCTTCCTTGCTACAAATAAAATCAGTATATGGGCCTTGGAACTTACAATCATGACTTCTCCTGGAATTTGACCAATCCCTGGTGCTTGTATATTTTCACTTATTTCAGTAGCACTGTCAGTTCGGGGTTCTAGTGGCTCAGATGTATGTAAATCAGTCTGCATAACATCTTTAATCCCATGTACATTCAGTAGCAGACAAATGGGATTCATCCACCTTTTCAAAGTACTGTGGTAATCTGCAAGCAGATCACCTCCTTGTCCTTCACCAAATTAATTCTGTTTGGTGACTCTTTTTTACATTTGTTTATGTCTTTATGCAAGTTTTGTGATTTGTTGTTTTTCTACTTTTTTTTTAAATAGTTTCAATTTGTCTTACATTGTTCAGCTTATATCCATTAATTTGGTGTGGATCTTTTAGCCATTGTGGTTTATTTTGCTTCCTTTACTTCAGAAAGTGTTGAGCATTGTTTATCAAACCAGGTTTATGCTACTGCAGTTTCTAATGCCCTGGATTTTGTTTCACTCAAGCTTTGCTGTGTGATATCCCATTATCGATTGAGAAGGGATAGGGGTTATGGACAAGCAGTTGACTGTAAAGTACCCATAGATGGTGAAGAAGGTACTATTAACAGAGTAACTTAACAACAGATTTATTTCAGGCGATGAATTATACAATGTGAACTGTAGACAGCTGAATATTATATGAGGTGACAGTCACACCAACTTCTGGCAGCACCTTGGCATTCAGACTAACATGCAACAGTGCATATAACAGAAAGTGAGCATAAGGGTGACTTGTGAGATTGTGTTGGTGTAATCACAGGTTGCTTGCAATATAGGATGTTAAAAGAAAATTTCCATTGGAAAATAAGTCTAACTTGTTTGGCCTTTTCTTCCACTGTTCTTTAACTTTCTCAATTTGACTGGGTTGGCAGACTTTACCCTCATCTTCTCATCTTTCAGCACATGTGAAGTCAGAATTGTGTCCTAGTTTTACACATATCAGTGGAAAAGCTGAGTTTACAATGGCTTGTTTCCATATGGCATGATAGTGTTGCGCATATCCTAGATTTGTTACTGATGTACAAAATTTTCATAATGTACAGGTTCTGAAATTATAAGTATGGTACTTGTGTAATACTTTTACATCTCTTGATATTTTAGCTGAATATTTATTACATCTTTTGTATTAATACATAAAATCATATGCAACAACACACCCTAATATACAAGAGCTGTCTCCCTGATATTCACCCAAGTTGTATTGATTTCTCTGCTATGATCTTGGTTTTTGAAAGCTGCAGAAGCTTCAACCCTATGTGAGATTGTAATCTGATACTGTTAAAATTTTGTGTTATGTAGCTTCTTGAGGTCAAGTAACTGCATGTAGATCTTTTGCATTGCTTGTGTACTTGCTGATAGTCTCCCCATAATTGCTGCAACCCTGTGGGTAATGTTCACTATCACAGTCAACTCGTCTGAAAGTTTGGATGTGAAGTGTCCTCGAATATGATTTCCTGCTGCTTATCAAGAAGTCATCAATCTGGGACGGTGTCTTCCCTTCAGGAGAAGTACAAGTGTGAATGTGAATGTTTAAGTGTTCAAACATTGTGGTCCTGCCTGAGAGCGGGTGTGACAAAGTTAATTTCTTTTAACATCATTACTAGTTTATGTAACTTGTCATTTTCAGTAGTCACTTGGACAGTACCTTCTTGCCCTAAAAGCTCCAAACAGTATTTTGATTTTTTTTTTAAGGGAATTGCTTGAACACCTGCTCTACTTTTTCATAGAAACACTCCTTTGTACGATAACTTTTATCCTTAGTTGGGGTGTGTACATCCAGAATAACATCACATGAATAACCTCTTAGCACAATCTATGTCGTTCTGCTGTTAATATACTGTACCCTGTAAACTGCTACTCACCCCCTTCTAGTGCCACAATCATGGAAGAGTAGAGCTATACCTCTACCCGCCTTCTGGGCCAAGCAGGGCCTGTAACGGAATCACTTTACCTTTTTTTTACCTTTACCCTGTTAACTGCTGCTCTGATTCTACTCTGTGAAATTGATGACACATATTCCATTTTTCACAGAAAAAATTATAATCCTCTGGTAATTCAGTGCCATCCTTGTTCTTTATGACCACCAGCATTCCCACTAAATGTAATCAATTTTGCCAATTTTCCTGCATCTGTTTTTAGTGACCTTGAACTCAAGAGGCTGCTGACTCTCCAAGTTCCAAAAATCTTCTGGTTTGATTGCATAGGTCATTTAAAAGAGTCTGTCCAGGTCCAAGGCCTTTCATCATGTTTCACAATATGCTTGTTTCACATAGGGAGGTTAGCCCTTCATCCAACCTCAAGCTGGAGGATCATTATGTGTCACCTGCCCATGACTGTGTATTCAATATTTTCCTGTCTACCTTCCATATCTGGAGACCATCTCCTTCATGAGGAGCCAAAGATTGTGCCAAGACTTGGTGTCAGGAACCTACTTTGTGCACACATGTTATAATTGTTACATATTATCTGAACACAGAACATTGATTGAATGCAGTATGTATATATATTTCTTCTATCAAGCTATTGACAGGCTTTTATGAAATTTGGAATTTATGGTGACTGGACTGAAATTTGTATGGAAATTACAAGTTTAATGTTTACAGGTCAATTGTTAATTACTAGTTTTATATGAAGGCCAACTTGAATTTGTTAGATATTTTAAAAAATGGCATCTTGTATGAAAGGTACAGCATGAGGTAAAACATCCAATTTTAATCTGAAGATTGTATTATAAAGTTGTTTATGTTGCATGTGTAATGAGTTCCTGTCACCACAGCATGGCATGTTGTCAGGTTGTGGATGGAAGAGAGTTCTACAGACACAGAGGGTAACAACAAATACTTCAAATAAGCTGTTACTTTCAGCCAGTAAGTGGTGGTTTGGGCAAGGGGTTGGCATCTTCTAAACATAACAAATGAACTTCTCACAGAAAGTTACATAGCTCCTAAACAGTGAGAGATGCTTTAATCACCATTTATTTTGAACTGTCATTTAGAATATGATATCATGAAGGTACAGGTAAACCAGGAGGATTTCAAATTGGTTGGGACACATCAGGATCTGTTTTATGCTGATGGCATTGATTTACTGCGTGAAAACATACACATTCTAAATGAAAACAGAAACTTTATTGGACACTAGTGAGGAGATTCCATGGTAAATGGGTTCCTGTCATCACAACATGGAACGTCCTCAAGTTTCAAATGGAGAAACTGCCTCCATATATATGTATGAAGGGTAGCAGCGAATATACTGAATAAGCCAATAGGGGGTGGTACTTCACAAGGTCTCGGACTTGGACTGATCCTTTGGTACGTTGTAAGCAGTGGAAATGAGACATGAGATTCAGCACGTGGAATGTGAGGAGCCTGTGTAGGCTACGGACACATACGACAGTGGCCAGGGAATTAGCACGGTATAGACTAAATTTAGTGGGTGGCACAGTTCAAGCAGAGAATTATAGTTAGTTAGTTGGTATGGGTGAGGAGAGGGGGGTGTATAGGGTCTTGGTGGGGAAACCGGAGGGAAAGAGACCAATGGGGAGACCTAGGCGTAGATGGGTGGCTAATATTAGGATGGATCTCCAGGAGGTGGGATGTGGGTATATGGACTGGATTGGGCGGGCCCAGGATAGAGATAGGTGGCGGACGCTTGTGAGTGCCGTAATGAACCTTTGGGTTCCGTGAAATGCGGTGAATTTCTTGACTAGCTGCAAGCCAGTTAGCTTCTCAAGAAGGACTCTACACCATGGAGTAAGTTAGTTAGTTAGTTAGTTAGCTTTATTTTCCATAGATCCCATTGAAATACAATTTCACATGGATGTGGAAATAGTCACAATGTAAACAACATCTAGTGAACACATAGGTGGAAAAGTTATCAATAAAATTTACTTAAAAGAAGAATATAAGTGTTGTCAAATAAAAATATGCACACATAGATTTAACAGACAATAAAAGAAATACAATAAATAATAATTTAATTATTAAAACTACAATATCAGCAATCATTAATTACTAGCAAATTTCCTGTACTAGGATTGCTCAGTAAGTTCCAGGCAAAGTATTCTTGACTGGTATGAAATGAACCTTCCAAAAGAAACCTTTTTGAGGCTGATTTAAATTTCCTCATTTCACTATATAAACTTTTTATCCTTGGAGGCGAACAATTGATTTGATTCCTGAGTGATACACTCCTTTTTGAACCTTAAACAAATGTGCTGAGGGTAAATGTAGTTCTGAACAGTGTCTTGTGTTAATAGAATTTACCACCAAATTGGATTTGAACATATTGTATTCTTAACTACAAAGAGTAATAAGGAAAGTATGTACTGTGAGTATAGGGGAAGAATGTTTAATTTTTTAAACAGCTCACGGCAGGATTCTTTGATTCCAGTATTCATCATAATTCTTATTACTCTCTTCTTTAATTTAAAAATGGCATTACTGTAGGAGGAGTTACCCCAAAAAATTATACCGTAAGATATGATGGAATGCATACTAGAGAAATAGATCATTCTTAGATTCTCCAAGGAAATAATGGACTTCAGAGACCTGATTACGTAACATGCTGAATTTAGCTTGGAAACAAGTTGGTCTATGTGTGGTTTCTACAATAGTGTGCTGTCTAATGTCAAACCTGAAAATTTAGTATAATTTTTATTCACATTGACTGCATAATTAGTTTTTGACTTAAACTGCATATAATAGGTTTTGTTTAAATTCAGTGATAGTAGATTGTGTTGAAACCATATTATAATTTTCTCAAAGACTTCATTGATTTCTTCCTTGAATTCAGTAAGATTTGGATGTGTAAAAATTATATTGGTATCATCTGCAAACAGTGTTGGTTTAGATAAATTATTTATTGAACCTGGTAAATCATTGATGTAAAGGAGGCACATTCTTTATTTAAAAGGAAATGAGAATCATCAATTAGGGACAGGATTTTTTGTACGCTGAGTCCAGGACAACTCAGGCGGTCTGAATTTGTGAAAGTCCCGAACTGGAAGCGACATAACGTACATTTGAATCTTTCGTAGTTTCCCTGTATTTGTACATTCATGGCATTTGTCATTCATTAGAATAATTCACGCCACACATATATATTAATCCAAAACATCAATGAGTTTGCTCAGGATGGAGTTAAAACATGAATTAACGTTCTAATTTTCCGAGGCGTGTGGCTAGTTAGCTCTGCTGCGAAGGTCTGATATTACGAACAGTACAGATCATTATTCAGTTCAGTACGTTAAAGGCATGGTAGCAGTATTCTTCTATGACCAACTATATTTGTTCGAGTCCCGGTATCGGCGTATATTTTTTTCTTTTCGCATATTCTCACAAACACTAGATTAAACTGTGCAGTTACACATCCATAATTTAATTACATCTTTCAAAAGTTACCCGTGTTGCATTGGGCAAGTTTAAAAATGCGAGTGACGCAGTTATTTTTGTGTGTTTGTTTCTGGTATTCTAGTTTAATGAGCCCGTATTAGAATGTGAGTTTTTGCCTCCTTTTATTATACAATCAGTCCATTACAAGACCATAAGTATAACTTATGTAGTCAAACCTAAAATCCTACACTATTTAGTACATGTCTTGTAGAGTAATATCCAAATGAATATCTGTGAAATAATATTTACGAAATTCTGGTTGTTAAACCTGTTGGTTTCAACCTTTTCAGTCTTCTAGGCTTTTCTTCTTCAAGTAGTGTGGATGCAAGTTCGTTTGGGTGTGTTGTTATTTTATCTCTGTACTTGATGCTGAATTTTGTAATTTATTCTCTAATTGTTGGTACCTTTAAGTCTACATGTAAGACTTTGTTATATATATACCACGGAGCATTTACTGTTGCTCGGAGGACTTTATTTAGATATCTCTGTAATATTTCAATGTTAGAATTACTAGCTGTACCCCAGAGGGATATACCGTATGTCCAGATGGGCTTTAGAATAGTTTTCTAGGTGAGTAACTTATTTTCTATTGATAGCTACGATTTTCTTCCTAGAATCCAATAAATTTGTTGGCATTTCAGCCCCAGTTGTTTTCTTTTAGCAATTTGGTTTCCATTCAGTGTGACTGTGGAACAGTTTTCTCTTTTCAAGGTAAAGGTTACATGGTCGGCATATTTTCATTGGCCTTTATACGCAAGCGTTTTAACCATTTTTCGAATTGGTTTAGATGATTTTGAAGTTTTCATGACGCAGTAATGGGATTTTGATGTGAGGCTAGAATCGCTGTATCATCGGCATAGGTTGCTGTCAGTGCTTGCTCGGTTTCTGGTAGGTCTGCTGTAAATATTGAATAAAGTATGGGTCCGAGAATACTGCCTTGTGGTACTCCAGATTGGATGGTGTAGAGTTTAGTGTATTCTTCTTGGTATCTCACTTGAAATGTCTGGTCATTGAGGTACGATTTCTGTAGTGCATACTCTGGGTGTGGGAAAGCACGTTTGAGTTTGTCGAGTAACCCTGTATGCCATACTTTATCGGATGCTTGACTTATGTTGATGAAAGCAACTGAGCAGTAGCGTTTGCTTTCCAAGTTGTCGTTGATTTTATAGACTAATCTGTGTGCTTGTTCGATGGCTCTGTCAGTTCCTTTCTAAATCAAAATTGGTGAGAAGGCATTAATTTGCTTTTGTCCACGATGGGTGTTAGTCGTTTAAGAAGTATCTTTTCTGTGATCTTTGATAAGATTGGGAGGAGGCTAATTGGACGATATGGTGTTATGTCATTCGGGTTCTTTCCTGGTTTTACAATCATAATGATTTGTCTCACTGCCCATTGAACATGGGAAATATTCGGTTTGTAGTGCAGCATTATAAATTTGTGTTATTGCTCTGAGACCTTTTTGGGAAGTTCTTTAAGAATTTTTCCGGTGATCAAGATGTAGCCCGGAGCCTTTTTTCGATTGATTATATATCTATGACATTTTTAACATTGTTAATTCGGATTTTGTACATTGGCAAGGCCATCTGGTGTGAGGCATTTAAGTCGTTATTAATTGTCTTTTTAAGATGTGTCATCCCCGTTGTGTTAGGTCAATAACACAAAGCTGTAACGTGTATATATCTATATATACATACAACCATGAACACAACAATATTACAATTAGTAGCAATATATAATATACAACTACATGTTTCGGCCCTATATGTAGGCCATCATCAGGTTGTCCAAAGAACTTATTAAGTGACTATACAATATGTGTGGTAATTTTGGAAGGGTGACGAGATCTCGTCTTACATCATAAATCGTGGGATTAGTAAAAGTTGCCAACATTTACATTGATGCGTAGTTCATCATGTAAAATGCATAGGTATTCATCTTATGATCCTAGGATGCGATTTGCACTTGATGAAACTCCTTCGTACGATGGGTTTACTACCTAATTTACATGTTAGCATTATAAGATGTTCACACTTGATGTAACTCCTTAGTATGTATAGTTAATCGCATAGTAGATCTTCATGAAAGATGGACCCAACGCACCCACGTGAGATGCCCAGTTGCTCAGCTATTGATATAACCGAAATCCTACGATCTTCCAAGATTAGCTCGTGAATTTGATCAGTAATCTTTGGGGTTGTCACTGTTTTGGGTCGTCCAGGACGAGGCGCATCACAGGTGAAAATCACGTTTAAACTGGGCCACCCGGTTTTTGACGGTTGCATAAGATGGTGCATGTTCCCCTAATGCTTCTGTCAGAATGGCTTGAATTTCCTTCGGCGCCTTGCCTTGCAGAAAAAAAAAAAACTTGACGACAACTCGCGTTTCCATGTTGTTGAAATCGCGCTCGTCGCCTGACATGCTTCCTTTCAGCCTCTGTAACAAGAAAAGACTTGCAATTCGTCACATGAACAGACCCCTCTTTCCAGCGACACTGTCGATTCCGTCCTACGACATAGGGAAGTAGGTCGGGCTAGGGACTTATACAAGTAAGCACCCCCTCGTACATGTGCCTCGGACCTGGACTGATCCTTTGGTATGACCTAAACAATGGAAAAGTGGCATGACATTTATTACATGGAATGTAAGAGGCGTGTAAACCTGTGGTTCGCGTAACAACAGTAGCCAGGGAATTAGTAAGATATAAATTAGATTTAGTGGGTGTGCAGGAGGTAAGGTGGGACAAGGGGGGGGGGGGCCCTGTAAGAGCAGAGGATTATTTTTTTCTATGCAAGAGGAGACGACAATTGCCAATTGGGAACAGGGTTTTTTTTTACACCACAGATTAGGATCTGCACTTAAGAGAGTAGAGTATGTTACTAGTACGGTGCAGTATATTGTTCTGAGAGGTCACTGGCATAATATCATTGTTTTTAATGTGCGTGCACCAATTGAGAATAATAACGATGATTCGAAAGACAGTTTTTATGAGGAATTAGAACAGATTTTCAATCTTTTTCCAAAGTATCGTATGAAAATTCAGTTAGGATATTGTAATGAAAAATTGGAGAGAGAGGATATTTTCAAACCGACAATTGGTATGAGAGTCGACATCAGGATAGTAATGATAATGGTGTTAGGAGAGTAAACTTTGCCACACTAAAAAATCTGTGGTTGTAACAGCACAGTGTTCCCATACCGAACATTCATAATTACACCTGGTTCTCTTCTGTTGGGAAGAATGACAATCAGACTGATCACATATTATTAGATAGGCGATGGTATTTGAGTATACACGATATACGGTCTTTCAGGGGAGTTACTGTGATGCCGACCACCATTCGGTGGTTGCAGATGTTAGGACAACATTGACAGTAAGTAAACAAGCAGAAGTTTTATATGGAAAGCTGAATGAGGTGGAGGTTAGGAAATACTATCAGATTAAGATTTCAAATAGATGTTCAGCTTTGGAGAACTTAAATGATAGCGAGAACATAAATAGGGCCTGGGAAAACATTAAAGGGAATATCATAACTTCAGCTAAAAAGAGTGATGTATGTACGAATTGAAACAGCATAAACCATGGTTTGATGAAGGATGTTTACGACTTTTAGATCAATGGAAGGGGGCTTAAGGGCAGTGGTTACAAGATCCAAATAAAGGATAACGTTCATCCACACACTTCCAGACGTGAAGCTGGTAAACATTTCAGGGAAAAAGGAAGGAATATCTGAATACTAATGTTGACGAGCTGGAAGCTAACACTAATATCGAAAATATCAGAGACTTTTGGAGGGGTTTCAGTGAATTTAAGAAGGGTAACCAGCCTAGAACTAATATGATGGGAAGCTGGATTTGATGACACACACACACACAGTAGTTTGGATAGGTGGAGGGACCATTTCTCTCAGCTGTTGAATGTGCATGGGGTTAATGAGGTTAAGCAGACAAATACGCACAGTAGAACCACTAGTGCATCAGCCGAGTGCCTTTTGCGTTTAAGATGGGTATTCTGAAGCAAAAAAGACACAAATCACCTAATATTGATCAAATCCCATCAGAATTGATGGAAGTGGAGGGTAAAACAATTAGCTCTGAAATCCATAAACATTAATTATATTTAGAATAAAGAGGAGTGTAAGGAGTCGATCATTGTACCTATTTATAAGAAGGGTGATAAAACAGGTTATATTAATTACAGAGGCATATCACTTTTGTCAACTACGTACAAAATTTAATCCACCATCCTCCATATGCAGAGGAAATTATTGGGGATCCTCAGTCTGGATTTCGGCGCGTCAGGTCCACTACTTATCATATATTGTGTATTTGTCAAATACTTGAAAGGGAATGGGAATATATTGAAGGAGTTCAACAGCTATTTTTAGACTTCAAGGAAGCTTATGATTCAGTTCGGAGGGACTTCTTGTGTAATATTTTTCACTCAGTTTTTGTTTTCATGAGAATTTAAAGTGAATAAAAATGTGTGTGAAAGAAACATATAGTAGTGTCCCGGTAGGCAAACATTTGTCTGAAACCTTTCATATTAGGAACGGTGTGAAGCAAGTTAGATGTTTTATCGCCATTTCTTTTCAACTTTGATTTTGGGTAGGCCATTAGGGTGTTCAAGTAAACCAGGATGGCTTAAAATTTTATGAAATACGACAGCTTTTGGTTGATGCTGATGATGTTAATATATTGGGTTGTAGCGTACATACTATGAAGTGAAGCACAGAAGCTTTAGTCTTTGCTAGTAAGGAGACTAGACTAGAAATAAATGCTGATAAAACTAAGTTCACCGTCATTTCTCGAGATTAGAATGCGGGACGAAATCAGGATATAAAGGTTGATACTAGTACCTTTGAAAGAGTGGAAGTGTTCGTATATTTGGGAACAACCTTAACGATTGCAAATTCTCTTCAGGAAGAAGTTAAACAGCAGATTGTAGTCATGGAATGCTTGCTATCATTCGGTGCAGAATATTTTGTTTTCCATTTTTCTATCCAAAGATATAAAAATCAGTGCATGTAGAGCTATAATTTTGCCTTTTGTTGTGTGTGCGTGTGAAACTTGGCCGCTCACTTTGAGGGAGGAACGTAGGCTGAGGGTGTTTGAGAATAGGGGGTGTTGAGAGTATTTGGGCCTAAGAGGGACAAGGTAATTGGGGAGTGGAGAAAGCTACATAATGAGGAGCTTAATGTTCTGTAGCCTACTCCTCATCAAATATTCGGGTTGTCAAAGCGAGAAGAATGATATTCGCGGGCAATGTAGCACGAATGGAGGAAGGATTTTTGGTGGTAAACCCTTAGGGAAAAATACCACTTGGTGTCGATGGATGAATAATATTAAGATTGATCTTCAGGAAGTGGAATGTAGGAGCATCGACTGGATTGATACGGCTCAGGATAGGGACAGGTGGCGTGCACTTGCAAACGCAGTAATGAAGCTTCAGGTTCAGTAAAATGCGGGTAATTTCTTGACTATCTGAGAACCGGTTAGCTTCTCAAGAAGGACTCTGCTCCATCTTGTAAGTAATAGAGTAAGTATTCCCGCTAAGAAATTTTGGCGCGCATTTAAAAATACTATTTCAATGTTTTTGCGCCTTTTTGAATTCGCGTAACTCTGGAATTGTGTAAGGAGCCGGGCAGTACCCGCAGACTCTAAATTAACTGACCAGCTTTCTCGAAATTTTTAAAGTGTGTATCCTCATACAGTAAACAGTAATGTTAAGTGGCAAAGTAGATTCCTGTTGAAAGAAACGTTTCTATCATCGATTATTATAAGAAAATACAAGGAAATACTTTCGGGGTATCGTAGTGTTGTAACTGCAGTGCGATTAGCTTCTCAACGGTACATTTATATCTGGAACAATATGAAGAACTGTCAAGTAAGAAAAAGACCAGTAAATTTTTCTTTCGTTTTCGTGAATAATGCTGGGGCGTAGTTAAGAGTGCAGGGGTGGTGCTGCTACCGGGTAGTGGGATATGTTTACTGACCTCTGTGAAATACCGAAATTAAGACTGCATGGGGCTGTACATCCACTTCATGGCGTCGTGCTCATGGACATTGACAACTTCATGATAACCAATCATGATATTTTGTGTATTTGGCATACTGAAGTATGTTTAACCTCCGTGGATAACAACATATGTACAGTTTCTTCTCAACGGCCGTCATTTGGTTCAGCAACATCCGACGCTAATTAAAAATAGCTCCCCACCCCATTCTCCACGTTTTATTACAGAAACTAAACTCTTCTGGTGCTAGGGAATTGTGTTTGGACGAACTTTGATGGTATGAATGTTGCATTCTTCATGTTGAAGTAGTTGTGGCTGATGACGTCACAGAGTGGCGCATCATCACCGTGATCAATACGAAGTACTGTGTGTTATTCGATTCAGTCTTCTGTGGGACCATACTGCTACCGTATTTTGATGCCAATTATTGCAGTTATACACAATACTAAGCCTCTGTTTTTAGTAATCCACATGCACCGTTGCAGGTTACGGCTTGAAATTGCTCCTTGGCTTCGAAAACGCGGAAGAAATAAGTCCAGTTAATGAACAGGCGTATTACAAACTGAGGTGGCTCATTTTTAGATTGCTTAGCAGTTGGTATGACGGGTTGAACGTTGTCTTATAACCATGCTAATTGAATTTCGGTTTTGAGTATGACAGTGGGAAACCACGAAAGAAAGAGTTAAGTGCTGAAAGTGGATGGATAATGTCGCCTGGCCTGCTGATAAATTCCACAGAAAGCAAAAGGATATGGCGATGCGTCGCTAATGACTGGCTTCCCAGTGTTTCGACGGAATGTAATGCCTCAGGGTCTAAGAGTTACGAGATGAACACAGTACGTTATTTGTATTACGGAAGTTACGGAAGAACGGAATCATCGACCATACTGTTCGGAAATCCCAAAAATCGATTGTAAACTCTGTAAATATGACGTAGGAACGATAGTAAAAAAGTCGGGAGTGGCATGGGGATTATGTAATGAAATTATTACATATTAAATTCGCGAAATTATATGTGTAATATTTTATGTTCCCATGCACAGATCAAGAACAAAAGGATCAGAGTATGCAAAAATGATTGTACGTGTATGTGTTAGTGCATGTGCGTCGATGTGTGGCCTGATGTAAAAAGGTTGTGGAGGAGCATGATTATGTGCACGAACAGTGAGCAGCGGAGGGTGTTTAGAGAGTCAAATGTGTCACAAGGGGATGGATAAATTACATCATGAGGAGCCTTATAATTTGCGCTGTTTAAGTAATGTTGAGATTAAGTGAAAAGCAAGGGATGGTTTGTATATTCAACTCGTTCGCGAGAAATTATGTTCCTGTCAGACTGTGGTAAACTACGAGAATGGAGACAGCTGGATGGGTTAGGCATAGATGAGATGATACGAAAGCGCATCTTGGAGAGACCGGTTATGAATACATGAACTGAACTGACTTATGGTAAGGTTCAGTCGTAGACTTTCATGAACGCGTATGTGAACCTCCTGAGTTTCATAACGAATTTACATTGTAGCTGAACACCTGTTAAGATAATTTAAGGTACATCTTATATCGTGGAGTTATTAGATATACCCTGACTACGAGTGTCACATTTAGTTCGAACCGAACTGTGGAAATAAACTGGCGTTTCTCCCACTGAGGAGCATGCCTCATCGGGTGGAGTCTTCTTGTTACCTTCCTTGTCCTGGATAATCTAGATTTTACTAACGAAAATTAAATTCCCGCACTTGGAAGGTTCTTTTAATACTCAAAATGCAGGTCGTTGTAGTCATATGTGTGAACGTGTCCACTGCTGGGCATAGGCCGGCGAATTCAGATTCGAAAAGTGATTCCCTGTACTGCCAGCGTGAGCAAATTTGGGCACCGCAGGAAAGCAGACATGTAGGCAAGCCATATTTGTGATTCAGATTTTATTTATTTAAAAATAATCACGTTTTCGCGTAATACCCAAATTATCAGAACACAGATCAAAATCCTACGTAACTGTACTCGCTTGAAGGGATGTTCTTGTAAGCTGATATTTTGTTTCATTTAGTAATCAGTACAGAAAATAGATCCATCCGTCTTGTTTAATTGCCGGGCTTCGGTGAGTACCGCGCTGCGTGTCATCAGTAGGAGGTGCCAGCTTCATTAGGAATTTGTTGAAACGTGAGAAGAGAGACATCATTAACACGTTCCTGATGGACCTGCACATGGTAGGAGCGTACCAGGTAAGATGGTTGTCTGAACAGACTCTGAAACCTCCGTGACAGCAATATGTGAAAGAGCAGATCGACTTCTTGGAGATTAAAATGAATCTGTGTAATATTTGGAGTTTAAGCTCGTACCGCATAGTAAACACGCTGCTCCTCGGTTATAATAAGACCATTCAGTTATTATGGTATGGGGGAAATAATAGCTGTTGATAGTGAAGTCCACATAAAACTCGTAAATGCCATCTATAACCATTACGAAGAATTGTTCAATATTAAACCTGCTGTGAGACTTGAAAAAAATCACTAGGTTTTAAAGCTGTAGTGCGCAAACCTTTTTAATCGCGGGACATTCAGGCACAAATGATTTGGCGTTTGCCACAAACGGTTCTTAGAACGTAATGTTAATGTACTGAAACGTCGTATTGTTTTTGTTTTATTAATATTTTTATTAGATTACACTGAACTGTGTAGCTTCTTGAAGAATTAATACTGATTCATTTATGTCTGTTCGTGATGGATCTTACGTTGCGGTGTTACTAATTAGAATATGAAGGAACTGAAGGCTCCATGCTCACTTAGGAAAGGGAGAGGGTACAAGTGGTTCCAGGGCCACAGGGTTTGTACCACTGTTGCAAGGGTTTAAATACGCTGGGATTGAATTCTTTGATTTTCATCTGTGTATCACGTCTGTACACATCTCCATACCATCTGTGGTGTCTGTCTAGGTACTTACGAACTTACTGTTGGGTGTGAAGAGGTCGGAACGAGAAGTCATATTTATTCCACCTGTTGATGAGGTAATGGATTGACCTGGCTTAAGACAGAAGTAGCGGTGTGCCACGAACACGATAACGAACTATAAGGTTCCATATAATGCGGTGAATTTCTTAATTAGCTGCGGGACTGTTTGTTACCTTCTCAAGAACTCTGCTCCATAGAGCTGTGTACTTGGCATCTGGTTATTCGGGTGTTTGTCACGGAATTACCGTAAATAGACATGATTATGTTGCAGAAATGAAGCGATAGGTCAACCGTTTAGTAGAGATTTCTGTTGTACATGTTGACGTTAACGTACACTTGGGTCATTTAGTATTGACTGTCGTATGGCAGTGCTTGATCTAATTATGGTGGAATTGCCCTGTGTGTAGAGCTACCACGCTTTAGATCCTGAGTGTTATGTTCCATATTCCTTACATTAATTAGACGCATAAAATGTATTGTAATGGGGTACGGCGGTCGTCCTAACCACCGACACCGATACCTAGAAAGGGTATTCGCTGCCGCCACTTTGGACATTACTATGACGTATTTCACTAAACAATATATTCTACGACACTACAACATATTACATAAATATACAACACCAAAGAAAGCACAATAACCCAATCAAAATCTAAGGCACAGTATAGGGCGCTTCTCCAACACAAAGATTACAATTTCCTATAAACGAATTTCCATAAGGAAAGTCTTATCACCCCATATAAAACGAAATGTAATCTGAATCATTTCTACACTTCCATTTGGTACAGAACAACTTCACCACGCTTACCTGACACAATACTTAGCAACAAAGCCCACATCTTATAAAGTTTGCTCATTCTCTGCTCCCCCAAGGTGTCTGTCGTTACCGAAGGTTCAACAAAGACTCGTCGCCTTACAAAATCACACCACGCTTCTAAGCCAAAGTCAGCATTTCCTGCATTCACCTAGCAACAGTTTTCTGCAGCTTCAAATATTTGCTGTTACTTCAACCATCCAGACTAAAACATGACCCATTAATCTGATTATATAATTCATTATATGTATCTGATATGCACCCTCTGTGCAACAAAAATCAAACCGCATAAAATTTTCTGCCCCGAAACGGAAGTCACGTGACGTACAGTTGCCATCATAATTCTAGTCGTTTTACTTTCCCCATATTTGTGCATCCATGTCGTTTCTGTGTCTTCCATTCATTACAATCAATCACGCCGTGTATATATTAATCGAAGACACCAATACATTTGCTTAATTTGAAGTTAAAATCTGAATTATAGGTCAGTAATTTTCACAGGCTTACGGCTAGCTTAGCTCTGCTGCCAAGGATGGATGAGGCGATGGGGTGTTCCTACAAGTAGCAGGCATAGCCGAGCCCGATAAAGCGGGATAGCGATACTGTTCAGAAACGAGCTACGTTGGTAGCCTGAGGCGAATAAGAATAGCCAACCTACCGCCAGAGTCACCCGATCGCAGAATTCGAGACGTACTTACAAAGTACGGCGAAGTTAAATAACTGAAGAGGCGTGGTCGCGGGCATATCGATACTCTGTATCAAACGGCATAAGCATAGCGGTATTAAGCCTCAACCAACACAACTCATCACACATGACAATAGCAAGCAATAGGGTCGTCATATCGTATGAGGGACAGCCTCCAACCTGTTATGGATGTAACGGGACAGGTCGCCAATATCAGGACTTTCCAAGCCGCAAGAAAGTGAAACCTATGCCATACACAACGCCCACGACCTCGCGGGCTGACATGGTTATTCAAGGAACATCGAACATAGTCCCGAAATGGAGCAGCACCTCCGAAGACAACAAGGACACAGTGCAGGCGGACGAACAAACTGAGAACACGATATGGACACAGACGGCCCATGTAACATTACTGAAGATACGCGAACCGTACGCGAAATACAGGAGACCAAGACCATCCCACAATACGTCCCGAATAGAGTCGGACATCAGTGAAGAAGGAACAGAACGCCAACAAAACACAAACACCGGGACTACAAGGTAAGTGTAGATAGTGTGCTCCCACCCCAGATGATGAACTACCACCATTTAACCCAACTACCAGCCCAAAACGTAACAAAAAAGTAAGAATGGAGAGAGACATAACCTTACCCCGAGAGCGGACGCGCAGTAAAACGCGCAGCATAAAGCCACAGAGGCTATAAACCCTCCACGCGAACTCGAATCGCATTGACAAATGTCTCATATATACAAGGTGGCAACATTCAACACCAATGGGATAGCGTCAAGAACACTCCTTGGAACGCTCGAGGAATTTCTCTGGAAGCAGGACATTGACCTTGCGCTACTACAAGTAGTCACGAATCCACATATATTCCGCATACATAAATTAACAGACGGGCGGGTGACGGCTATACTTACGAAGGAAGGCCAAACCATCTCAGAAATTAAACGACTCCGCTCAGGAAGAGGAATAGCAGCGATGTTCAACAGAACATAGGTCGTCAACATATATGCCCCCTCAGGGGCTGAAAATAATCACGAGAGGTAAAGATTTTATAACAGTGACCTCATCTACTGTCGACCGCTTACGCTGAAATGATTTTAGCGGGCTATTTTAATTGCGTCCTCTCGAACTCAGACAATGCAGGTCAGAACAATTATATCACCTCTCGCAAACATCGTGTATGGATTCAGCCTCAAAGATGCATGGGATGCGACCATGTCACGAAACATCTATACCCCTTACACCCCAAGGGGGCGTCTAGAATAGACGGAATATGTCACTGAAAACGTACTATCGAAAGAACGAGGTGTGGAAACGGTGGCAGCCGCATTTACTGACCACCTAACAGTAACCCTACGAATAGAGATAGACATACCGTTGACATAACGAGGTAGAGGTTACTGGCGAATGAACGTATCACATCTAGGCGAGACAAATTTTCGGAGCACAATAAAGACGCATTCGGCGAGATGGCAAAAGCATAGAAAGTAATGCCCCAACAGTGTAATGTGGTGGGAGCAATACGTCAAGCGGTTGATCCGACACTTATTCGTTCATGAAGGAACGGAGCGTCGCCGGGACCGACTAGCAATGGAAAATTTCTATGACGCGATATATAACATCCTGTCAGATACGAACATCCAGGAATCGACATCAATAACGCTGAAGGAATTGAAGGTCAAAATACTGCGGCTACACCACATGGCGCAACAGCGAATATTCCTGGACACTGATGAACACGACAGGGTTGCTGACGAATAACCGTCACTATGCCACATCTTACAATTGAGAAAACGACAAGAAGCGAGGATGGTCTACAGAGTACATGATAGCCATGGAAACCCTCAGGCGGCATCAAGAGCCATACTACGCAATCCACGGAGTTCTTGCGGAGGAAATATGACTACATTCATTTGGACGAAAAGTGTCAGACGCATGGCAAACAAATTGAACAAGACGCTGCCACAAGCTGCGAATAACGTCTTAGATGCACCCATCACAGTGGACGAGCTACAACTCGCGGTAAGAAAGGGAAACCGCTCCAATCTCCTGGCAGTGATGGAATATGTCAAGAATTCTTTAAAGACACGTGGGAGACGGCGAAACACATGTTAGCAATCCTGAATGAAATGCACAGGGAAGGGACGATAATGGATTAACAGAAACATGGAATAATTGTATGCCTGCCTAAGACGTCTAGACCGAGTCGACCTGAGGACTACAGACCACCAACTTCATTAAATGCAGACATTAAACTGATGGCGCGGATAATATAAAAACCGATTATGACTCTGGTTATTAGACCTGTTGCGGTCAAGAGAGGCCATAGCTTATGCTGAAATAACAAACACAGCACTGTGCATTTTATCGCTGGACTTCAAGGAGGCCTTCGACATTTCCCATTCAGACCTGTTCACGATGCCCAGGAACTATTTATTCAGCGAGAGATTTCAACATCGTATCCAGAACATGTACGAAAGCGCAACTTCATCCGTGCAGATTAATGGATATATATATATCAAGTCCCATACCCATACGATGCTCGATACGCCAAGGGTGTCCACTGAGCATGCAATTATTCGCACTCTGTTTGAACCTCCTGCTTTGTATCCTCGAGGACAAACTAACAGGCATCCATATAAAGCGTTGCAGCAACAAGCCAGCCGTGGTCGCTTACGCCGACGATGTCACTATATTTGTAACATCACCAGATGACAAAAGAGCAATACAAGAGCAATACGCTGTTACGAAGCTGTGTCTTGAACGCGACTAAATATAGAGAAATCCAAGGCCATGGCGATAGGATCGTGGGACACTTCAACTGACATAATGGCCATTCCATACCGTACGGAAATGAGGATCCTAGGTGTCCGGATAAACGATACGGCCGCACAATCAGCAAACAACAGTTGGTCAACAGTGACAGGCAGAATACGCGCACAGGCTCGTGACGCGTATAGCAGGGAATTGTGCCTAGATCAAAGAATCCTGTATCTGAAAATCTTCCTATTAGCAAATGCATGGTACACTGCTCAGATCTTTCTACCCCCTGAAGACTGCATGCGACAATTAAACAGCGATTTCATTGTACCTTTGGCGTGGGGAGATCTTTAGAGTTCCGTTATCTACACCCCGAAGGCCGAAAGAGCAAGGGGACGGGACCTCATACACGTTGCTGCAAAGAACCGCGCCCTACTTGTATATCGCATGAGAATTCAAGGACAGAAATCTTTAACGATTACAGCTGAGTGGCTAAGAAAGTGGGACCTACTCAAGCCGATCAAAAACCCCACTCACAGGGCCGGGATACCGGCGAATATGGAGTATCTGCGCCTACTTGCAACGGACTGTGCATACATTGTACCACTGGGGCAAACGGAATCCATCAAAGCATTCAAAAGACGCATATACAACACGATGTACACCCTCCTAAGAGTGAAGACAGACCTTCACGACATGCGCATCACTCGTCTCTGGCCAGACACGGATTGGGCGACCGTATGGAGGAGCATACAGGCAGCCCCTGTACCCGGGACAACAAAAGCAATGTGGTACAGGGTCATTCATGGTATAATTATTACTATTGAAAGACTCCACACAATACGAATGGCCACTACAGATCGTTGCCGAAACTGCGACAAAATAGACACACTACAACACCGCCTCACTGAATGTGGAGACGGGACGATAGTATGGGGATGGACACGATACAGAATAGCAATTACACTAAGAACCGTCCCGAGGCGAATACCACTACTACTACGCCCGCAATTCAGAATGTGGCCACCAAAACGTCACCGGGCTGTGTTGTGGGTGCTGGCATACTTAGTGGTATATCGATCGCAGCAGAGACCAGCGATGACATTACATGAGTACCTCCACTTTATACACCGGAGCAAAATGGAAGAAGCACCAGACACAGAACCGGACAGCACGCGTTGGCATATATCTCAGCACCATAGATCCTACTACGTAACTACACTAGTGAGTGGCTAGGCGTGATGTTTGTGTTGTAGTTTCCGCAAGCTGTACATGCAAATTATTTCAAACGAATACGAAATGTGAGTTACAGCTGTAACGAAAGCATGAACAGACCACTAAAATGTGATGCAAAGAATGTATGAACAGCACTCTTACATTCTGGTTTGTACAGTTCTAATTGGTTGTGATGTAACCGTTGTATTACAGTAATTTCGTTTAGTAAATAAAACTAAAAAAGTCCAAGCATCGCCATATATATATGCGTTTTGCATAGGTTTTATACTCACCAACACTCAAACTGTGAAATAACATCAATTATTTAATTGTGCGTTACAAAAATTATCTTTACTGCATTGGGAGGTCTAGAAATACGAGTGACGCAGATATTTCTCATATTCTTCCGTAATTCTTTTTCTTTGTTTACCGACATTCTCATTTAGAAGGTTTGTGATGAATTGGGACTTAAACAGGGCATGTGAATCTCGTTGGAGCTTGCGGGCTCTAGCGGGTCACGAGATCTGACGAACTTTTACTGGCTGCACTGATGACGGTGGTATGAAAACAAATTCGTATGTTGTAATAATAATAATAATAACAATAATAAACTCAAAGGCAATGAAGAGCTTGTGTTGGTTATTTTAAAGTGTATTGTGCTGCATTATCGAAATGATGGATGGACTGTGCTTAACTCCTATTTTAGGACTTGTAAGAATATTTATTTAAGAATGTTATTTTAAAAAGCCTACATTGCTTGATAAAAATTGTTGTATGATATTAGAACACTTTTACGTAAGGATTTCTAAATGTCGGGCTTCTTTCAATTTTCTCCCACCCGAAAACTGACCTGCCGGTAACAATATCGTCATTAACCCGTAGTTGAGGGTAGGCCAAATCCCTCTTCACCATAAATACTGTCATTCGCCGTTGTTCGCGTTGTGTCAACGCTGGTGTATGAAGTTGGGCCCTCGGGGTTACGGAATGAGCACGTGATAGAAATCTTAGGGTCTGCGCTCATAAGTTTGCCATCGGATATTTGGGCCGCCGAGTCCCGCGCAACCGACTGTCGTGGGGGATTAGTTACCATCCAGGTCATTATCGACACAACAGGTTTACATTCCTGTGTGTATATTAATCGCTTACAATAAAATGCAGTTACAAAAGAAAGAATAAAAACAAGCACAAGTAGTTCTGTAACAACAGCCACAATACTTATTACGATAATACGTTGTGTGCATTACGAGATCTCTCTAACACAACACAGAAAGAAACAAACTAATTAACCGGAAGCAGACAGCCTCCCCATCCAAAACTCCCACATCCCTGCATCATGGATGTGGCCGAAAACACTCGCTAGACAGACGGTCCGCTATGTCACGGAGAATAGAGATCAAAATAAAAACCAAAATCCCCAAACGAAACCAAACTAGCACACATATATGCCCTGACCGCCTGTCAGCCACGAAAAGAGGGAAAGCGAGCGCGAGAACGCGCTATCTTTTTCCGAACAGCTACTGAGACAACTCCAAACCGAATCAAATTCGCAGGCCCTCAAACTAACAACGAAACTCGTCTAACTCTTCCCTTTCTAGTAGCGACTGGTTGCCGAGCGGTGCCCAAATAAGGAAATAAACTGTTAGGGGTTTGTCAACACCAGGATTGTCCTTGGGCCGACGTATCGACAGGGTTGGCTTAAAGATAAAACTCTTCATTCCTTCTCATCACTATGGCTTACCATGACAGGTCTATTCGCGAACGCCTCATCTCTCTTACTGAGGAGGGAGGATTAAGTGCCAGCACTGAAGGTGAACTGTACGGTGTCCAGAAGTCTACTGCAAGAGCATGGCTACAGAAATTCCGGAGGGATTGACAAGTTGGAAGGCGCAGAGGAACAGGGTTATAGCGCGTATCCAGCCCAGCTGAGGATGCTGTGTTAGTAGCTGATGCTCAGAGAAACCCTTTCGTCAGTGCAAGGAATCTTAAAGCTGTTACTGGCTTTCCTGGGCAAAAAAAAAAAAAACTCTTATTTCGAGACTAAAGAAAGCAGGCCTCAGGGCACGACACGTTGCGGTGAAGGAGCGTCTCACTGACGAACGTAAACTATACCTTTATCGTTTGCTGAGAATACTGTAGATCGTAGATCGCAAGTGGGATAGAGTCATATTCTCTTATGACTCTTCATTTAACTCTGCAAATGATGGGCCTGTTTTTGTTTACAGACCTCGGGGAGAGTGTTACAACTCTCTGTATATGTCTACCTGCATACGCAATGGTCGTGTGTCTGTTCTCTGTTGGGGCTGGATCTCCCATGAAGGGGCTGGAATTCTCCATCATAGGGAAGGTCATCTGGACAGCCCTAAGTATCAACACATTTTACAGAATGTAATGCTGCCCTCTGTACGAATGCTATATCCCGATGGTACAATCCATTTCCAGCAAGACCACTCCTCCATTCATGATTCTCGTGTGGTTCAAGAATGGCTATCTGTGCAGGCCGACGAAGTCATTGACTGGCCGCCGCGAGCGTCTGATATGAACCCCATCGAGCATATGTGGAGTGAGATGAAGAGGACATTGCAGGAAACCTGGCTTATCCTCCCTCCGAGAAATAGCGACGAGCTATGGATCATTGTGTCAGACGCGTGGGATGAAGTTGCTTCGTCTCAACGTTACATTCGATCACTGATTGAGTCCATGACACGACGAAGGAAATCAGTGGTCGATGCAAGGAGGTTCTGGGCTTCTTATTTAAGAGGTTAGTTTCTGAAAACAGCCCTTTAAGGACTAAGGTATTTAATTCTCATTTTATAAGCGTAAGCGAGATACTTCGAGAAACAAAACGTCTTTAAACTGTGCATGTTTTGCAAATAATTTGTCTGTAGCAAGCTTATCAAAGTCTGGGTAAATGGGTCGCATTATGGCGACTCACGAAAATTTGCGAAACAAACTCCATACGACTCGAAGACTACATTTTATAAACAGAAATATTCGATTATAAAATCAGTTGACAGTAGGGGGTGAGTATTGATATTTTCTGTGTAAATTCACAACTGCATGCTATAAACATACTTACTACAACACTAAAATACAGGTTAGGGCAGAGTCCATCCATCATTTTGATTATGCAGCAAAATTCAGTTTAAAAATAACCAACATAAGCCCTTCATTGCCTTTGAATTTATTATTAATGCAGCATACGAATTTCGGAGTTCATAACCACCGTCTTCAGTGCAGCCAGTGAAACTTTGTCAGATCTCGTGACCCGCTAGAGCCCACAAGCACCAACGAGATTCACGTGCCCTGTTTAAGTCCCAATCCAACACGAACCTTCTAAATGAGAATGTCGGTAAACAAAGAAGAAGAATTACGGAAAAATATGAGAAATATCTGCGTTACTCGTATTTCTGGACCTCCCAATGCAGTAAAGATAACTTTTGTATCGCAAAATTAATTGATGTGTTATTGCACAGTTTAATCGAGATCAAGATATATAGAACTATAATTTTGCCTGTTGTTTTGTATGGGTGTGAAGCTTGGTCGCTGACATTGCGGGAGGAAAGGAAGCTGAGGGTGTTTGAGAACATGGTGTTGAGGAGAATAT
>Ga0123352_10002059_pt1 | contig 27674 bp, 32 predicted proteins | sample TergutLab28metaG_FD_89700 | JGI IMG/M metagenome (GOLD analysis project Ga0123352, IMG submission 89700) | Labiotermes labralis P1 segment gut microbial communities from Petit-Saut dam, French Guiana - Lab288 P1 | ecosystem: Host-associated > Arthropoda: Insects > Digestive system > Gut ... | reverse complement strand
TTCTTCCTCGCTTTGACGTAGGCTCGGCATCATATGCAACACGCACGACTTCCAACATATTTAGAAACGTATGACGTTTGACACCTACAAGACGCTTAAAATCTACATCTTTCATATCTTTAATTTTTTCATATCTCATGTCTTCACCTGCTAATGTTTTTAATTATTATAGCAGATTTTCAAAACATTTGTTCAATTTTGGGAGAGGTCTAATGACAAATGATTTAGGATCCTATTGCTGTCTCGCATTTCTCGTATATTAGCCATAATGCATCCCCTTTAACTATACACTCTCTACATACTGTGGTAAAGCTTTCCTGATTATATTATAGAAATCGACCATGAAGAAAATAAGAAGTAAAACATTGCTTGAGCAAATATTGACATGAACTCCAAAATGGTACATACTATATTTGGTTGTTATCGCCATTTCAAAAACATGAGACAAATTGTGCCCCCCCTCTAAATACATTCTGTAGACATGGAGGGAAAAGGAGGACATACAATGGATGAAAAGACAATGAAAGCTATAGGTGTCTTTATTAAAGAAAAGCGGAAACAAAAAAGTCTAACTCAAAAAATACTAGCAGAAATGGCTTCGTGCAACATTAGAACACTCCAAAGAATTGAAGCCGGAACCGTAACAACATACTTGCACAACATTTATCCGATTCTTTCAATTTTGAATATAAGTCATGAGGAATTTGATAGTATGTGTTATGGCAAGGATATTCGCATGTTTTACAGCGATGTTGAACGTATTTGGGATATGGGACTTGTAAAAAGTTATAACGTAATGTCCAAAATGATTGTGAAATTGAAAGAAGAATATGGTGAATTAGATAGGCCAACAATTAAGCAGGCCATGCTTTTGCTAGAAGGTGCAGTTTTGTGTGACGAAGCTAAAGACTATTCTGCAAGTTTAGTGGCCATGTTTGAAGCATTAAAACTAACAACAGTGGGTATTATTTCCGATAAACATGTTATCAATTATCGGAAAGTTGGCGATAGAATTTTTAGCCTATATGAATATCGTATCCTACGATTTATTGCTAACTTATATGCCCTGTTAGATGAGCCTAAAAAATCGTTTGAACTTGACAAAGCTATTGCTACATCGTTAGAAAAAGATACAAACAACTATGGAGTACAAAAAAGGCTAATGCCTGTAATGTATTTTAGCTTGTCAAATGGAATGATTGATGATGGTGATTATGCGAATGCGCTTGCCTTGACAGAAAAAGGCCTCCACTTTTGTTATCAAACAAAGGAGTTTAAGCATCTGGGCAACCTTCTCTGGAATAATGGCAAGGCTTTATACTACTTGGGGAATACAGATAAGGCAACAACATCTTTTCAAGAATCTTACAACTTTTTCATTTCTAAAAAAGAGTATGACACTGCGAATCACTTGCAGGCAACCGCTAGGGACAAATACAATGTTATATTAAGATAGTGTTTAGTCGTAATTTGGTTTAGGGAGGTCTCTTGGTCTAAACCATACTTCGTACTCACAGGCAATATCATCATACGCCGCTTGTGTAATAACCACGCCTCCAAATGCCACGGAAACAGACAGTGCTAACGCCACACACCATTTAACAGCTGATTTCTTCATAAGTATAGCCTCCTAATGATTTTGGTATGGTCACTTTGCTTGGGCACCAATATCGTAATTCATAAATTGTAATGCGTCAAACGACAAGTTTGGCAACTTTTTGTCATAATTACTTGCATTTTCGCAAAAACGACAAATAAAAAAATGCCCTGCGCCATTTGCGCCAGAGCATACTACAATTGAAATTTTTAGTTAGAGCGGTCGTGATAATCATGCTCGGATGGTGGGAATGGTGGGATGTAGTCATTGTATGGCAATACCACTGCGCAAATAATGTACAGGATAAGGGCTAAAGTACCTGCAGTAAAAATAATGGCCGCTGCCCAAACCAGGCGTACAATAGACGGATCAAAATTAAAATATTCGGCAATTCCGCCGCATACGCCGGATATTACTTTGTTGTTTCTGGATTTGCAAAGTTTTTTCACGCTAATCATCTTCTAAATTCTTTATATTATTACATACGCTGCGGTTTGAAATAAGTTTGCTTTAATACCCACGAACTTGCTTACTGTTGCGCTGGGCATAGCTAAAATATTTGTTGTCTGCCACTATTATATGGTCGGTTACATAAACGTCAATAAGCTGCAACGCGTCGCGTATTCTTGTTGTAAGTGCATTGTCGCTAAGGGACGGTTTTATTGTGCCGCCCGGGTGGTTGTGTACTAAAATTACTTTTGCTGCTTGGTACTCTAACACTTTGCGTACCAGCTCCCGTACAAAAACAGGCACTTCATCTACGGTGCCGCGGGATATAAGACAGGTTTGGTTAACCCTATGCCCACTATCCAAGCACAGTACATAAAAACACTCCACTTGCTCGCCCACAAACAAATTTATTGAATACTCGCCTGTGGCTTTTGGGTTCTTCAAGGTAATTTTGTCGCCCCATTTTCTGTTCAAGTAGCGTTTTGCGATGGCAGGCATAAGATTTAATAAGACGGCTATATTTTCTGTACAGTTAAGCCTTGCCATTATAGTATCAACGTTTGCTTCAAATAAATTCGGCAGCGTTTTAAATTCTTTTAAAATTTTGTGAGCAATTTCGTTTGTGTCGCATCTGGGGTAACAATAGTATAGCAAAACCTCCAAAACTTCGTGGTCGTCGAAGCTATCAAGCCCTTGTTCGCGGTACCGTTTGCGCATACGCTGGCGGTGGTTTGCGTGGATGTTTTTATTATCTGACATAAAGCTTACCTCATTGCGATGTCTAGGGTTTCGGTTACGGTTTTAAGCACTTTTATGCGGGCAAATTTCTTATTGTTGCTTTCGACAATCACCCACGGGGCATAGGGCGTGTCGGTATGTGCCAGCATTTCGTCTATGGCAACTTCGTACTTTTCCCAATTAGAGCGGTTGTTCCAGTCCGCGTCGGTTATTTTGTGCTGTTTTGCAGGGTCGTTTTGGCGGTTTTCGAAACGGCGCAGTTGTTCTTCCTTATCAATATGAAGCCAAAATTTGAGAAGTATCATGCCGTGGTTTGTAAGATGCCGCTCCATTTCATTAATTTCGTCATAGCCGCGCCGCCAAATATGCGGGGGGGTTAGTTCGTCTACCCGCTCTATAAGAACGCGGCCATACCAGCTGCGGTCAAAAACTGTCAAATGTCCGTCCTTTGGCATTTTGACCATGAAGCGCCACAGATAATGCCTGGCCAGTTCAAATTGCGCGGGCGGGCCAATTGGAACCACTGCGTAGCAACGCGGGTCCACTTCCGATGTCAAGCGTTTGATGTTGCCGCCTTTGCCTGCAGCGTCCCAGCCTTCGTACGCCACCGCTACGGAACGACGCGACACATACAGCTTATTGCACAGTTCCCTCATGCGCTGCTGATAGTAGGAAAGCTGCTCTTTATAGTCTGCGTCGGCTATGGATTCGTTTGGGCAAACATTTTGTATCCTTTGCGGGATATGGATTGCAGGGACTGGAACTTCCTGCTTCACCGGGGGATGTTTTAGCTTGGTAGCTATTTCGTCTATAAGGATGCGCAGTATTTTGCAAGTGGCAAAGCGTTTGTCGTTTGCTTCTATTATATGCCACGGGTTTTCTTCCGTAGAAGTAGCCGTCAATAATTTGTCAAAAAGCTGCAAGTTGTGTTCATAATTATCATTTTGTGCCCAGTCATGCGGGCGCAAACGCCACGATGCATTTGGGTCTTTTTCCAATGCTTCAAACCTGCGGCGTTGTTCGTTTTTGTCGATATGAAGGAAAAACTTTATTATCAGATACCCATCGTCGGTAAGCTGCCGTTCGAATGCATTAACATCGGAATAAAAACCGGCGGATTCCGTGCCGGAAAGATGCCAATCTTCGCGTACGCCGGGCAGTATTATCCTGTGCCAGCTTTTGTCCATTATCACAATTTGCCCTTTTGGGGGCAGGTATGTCCAAAAACTCCACAAAAATGGACGCATTATTTTGTCCTCTGTAATTTTGCCGGCTGTGCGCACGTCAAAATAGCGTGGGTCCAACGGGTTTGTAAGCCTGGAAATAGACGTACCTTTGCCCGACGCGCCCCACCCTTCAAACACCACAATTACCGGCAGGCCAGCCTCGCGTACCTTTTGCTGCAAAAGAGTCAGTAGATCCTCTGCCTCAGACAGTATCTCCTTGTACTCTTTTTTATCGACAGATTTGTTTAGGTCTATATCAGTTAGTAAGCTCATGTTTAAAATCATTCCTTTCCACTGCAAGTATACCATATTTTTGTGCGCTTGTAACACAACAGGACAACACTTCATAGTATGTACCAGAGGCGTACGCTTCTTTAAATAGATAAGGCGCGGGCGGAGTCTGCCGATTATGATAGGCTCCACCTTGCGTCAACTAATAATAAAAGGAGGATTCCCATGGGTGAATTCTTAGTTGAAAGTATGTCCAGGTATCTTGGGCAAACAGTAACTATTTTTACCACCAGCGGTGGCTTGTCCGGCAACGGCTTTACCGGTGTTTTGGCAGGCATTTGCAATGGCTGTGTTAGGCTAATAACAGATATTGGCGCACCACCATCATGCCCAATTGGCAGCTCATGCTGCGGCGGCTTCCCTAACTTTGGCCTTGAGGCAGAAGAAGGCTTTACCGGCGTTGGTATGTGCGCACGCGGCGGTTGCTGCGGCGGACGTGGACGCGGTCGCGGACGTGGCCGTTGGAGCGGCGGTTGGAACTGGCTTGGATCTGCGAGCTATCAGAAAAATCTTTTACAATAGGCTTGCTTCCGGGTTTTTCCAGAATTGGGTAAGTGCCAGCTATCAGAAAAACCCTTTGCACTTTGAACCCCTGATGTTTACTGGGTTTGTCCCATGTTGTAAATGTTACAATTCTATGACTATGTACAAAACCCCTTTGCATATGCTCTAAATACATATGCAAATTTAGGGGCTTTTTTTATGTCTGAAAACGCTAAAAATGAAATAAAAAAAATCGTATTGCCTGAAGAACTGCAAAAGGAAATACTAAAGTTCTTTATGAAAACATCTATGCCGAGAATAGCAAGAGAAAAAAGGGAACACAACGAACAACGAAAAAATGATGCTCTGTCCAAATTGAAAGGACAGGAAATAAAATGATGAACACGGCGATATACGTCAGAGTATCAACAGACGAACAAGCCAAAGAGGGCTATTCAATCAGAGCCCAGATTGACAAGCTCAAAAGCTACATACAAATAAAAGAATGGGGATTTTATAAGGTATATGCTGATGAGGGCATAAGCGGTAAAAATATTACGGATAGACCCGCCATAAATGATCTTATCAATGATATAAAATCGGGCAAGGTAAATAATGTACTTGTCTATAAAATAGACAGGCTAACGAGAAGTACAAAAGATTTAATCGAGCTAACAGAGTTTTTTAACAAGACTAAGTGCGGTTTTAACTCGCTAATGGAGAGTATCGACACACAAACGGCATCGGGGCGTATGTTTCTAAAAATTATCGGTATCTTTGCCGAGTTTGAACGAGAGAATACAATCGAGAGAATAACCCTTGCCTGTGAAAAGAAAGTAAAAGAGGGCTACACCCTCGCAGGGTTTACCACATCATACGGATATAACCGAGAAAGTGGCGATAAGATCCAAAAAATTAACCCCGAAGAAGCAAAAATAGTTAAAGAGGTTTATTCTATGTACCTTGATGGTAATATGACATATAACGCCATAGCAAGAAACCTAAACCATAGAGGAATCAAACCAAAACTAGGCGATACATGGCATCATGCAAGCATTAGAGGAATTTTGACTAATCCCAATTATATTGGCAAGGTTAGATATGCCCTTGATGATGCAGAGCGTTATTTTGAGGCAGACGGCAAACATGAGCCAATTATCACCGAAGAATTATTTAATGCCACACAAAAGAAAATTGGTAATGTAAAACGTGTTGCATATACCAAACGCCCCAAGGAAGATAATTATTTTTGCGGTGTGCTTTACTGTGGGGAATGTGGGGCAAGGCTTCAAACGAAAGCCGATTATAAGGAAACTCCAGAGGGAACTAAAATTGTACAGCGTGGGTATCGTTGTCCTAACCGCACTAAAGGCTTGTGCAGTATTTCACGCATCAACCACAATAAAATGGAAAATGCCTTTGAGCAGTACATGGATAACATAGATGATTTCACAATTTCGCCCGAATCTTTAAGCCAAGCAAAAACTAAGCAAGAAAACGTCAACGCCTTAATTCGTGAGGAATACGAAAACGCCATTGCTAAACTGATAAAGCGTGAGAAGGAACTAATGAGCTTGTATATCAACGAACGAGTTTCTTTTGAGAACTACGAGCAAATGTTAAAACTGATAACAGACGAGAAAAATTCATATGCTGACCAGATTATTAACTTACCAACCGAACCAGAGGAAGAAATACAATTGATGGCGGATGATATTGTTACAAATTTCCGTGAGAACTGGCAAGCCTTAACTAATGTGGAGAAACAGCAGTTTTTACAGGATTATATCGAAAAAATAACGGCTATATCCAAGAAGGAACAAGGAAACAAAGTTCATGCTAAAGTATTGAATGTGAAATTTAATACGAATTAACTTTACGACATAAAAATAGTTACTATATGCTATAATTAAATTAGCAGTTTATCAAATGTTATAACATTTTGATACAAAAGGAGATGCAATGACAAAAGAGAATCAAATATATGCTTATAAAAGGGATGGTAGAGTAATAAAGCCAACTTCATCAGCAGAGCAAAAACAAATACTTGAAAGCCAAGCAACAGCAAGAGGATTTTTATATTCAGACACTAAAGAGAAATCAGCTATTTTACATATGGTAGATGATGTACAAAACGGAAATATAGAAACTGTTATCGTTTCATCTGTTCATAAAATACCACTAGATAGGGCAACGAGAAAAAGCGTTGGCGACGCTATTTTAGGTAACAAAGTTAATTTTGTTCAAACATCTAATAAATAAGAAGCATACTATAAATCCCAAAAAGCCCCTTGCGTACATTGTGCAAAGGGCTTTTTGTTATATGTTCTATAGTTCGTTAGCAAGTTTATAAAAAGCGGATTTTTTAAGGTTTAACTTTTGCATGGCTTCTTGTAGAGTGATTACGCCACCTTGCCATGCTTTTATTGTGGCAATTTCTTTATCTGTTCTTACAATTTTTGGACGACCAAGAGAAATACCCTTTTCTTTGGCAATGGTGATACCTGCTTTTTGGCGTTCCTTGATGTTGTGCAGTTCTTGTGCAGATTGAAAAGCAAGGGTTAACAGGGTCATATCTTGCAAGTATTTTTCAATTAAAGTTGAGGGTGGTGTATCAGTATCTAAAATAGGGGTGTCGATAACTTTGACAATGACACCCAACTCTTTAGTTAGTCTGTGCCATTCTGAAATGATACCTTCATAGTTACGACCGAGGCGGTCAATGTTACAGATATAAAGCGTGTCACCAGCTTTAAGAATTTTTAATAGTTTGAGGTATTCGGTGCGATTAAAATTTTTACCGCTTGCTTTTTCGATAAAAATATTACTCTTTGGAATACCTAGTTTGAGCATTTCTTTAACTTGCCTTGATACCTTTTGATACTTACTAGACACTCGAACATATGCGTACTTTTGCGGTGTCATAAAATTCTCCTGTTCTCTCCGCAAAAGGTGTACATTCTGCGGAAAGAACGTTTACATAGTAACACAAAGCAATTTTAACGTCAATCATAGGATAATCAACACAATTTCGAGCGTATCAGTAAAATATATAGTTCTCCCGAGTGTTTTTGCGTGTAGTTTTATACCAAAAATCAGTCCGTTAAAAGTACGCTTTTTGTGGAATATCACAAGCGACCTAAGCCCTTAATAATGGGGTTTTTATTTGGATATAAGTTTCGGAAGGGGGAAATACCACCGATTAAGTAATAACAAAAGTGTTGTGCAAGTCGAGGGTAGCACATGCCAAATGTGCAATAATCTTAATTTTATCTAGGAGGTTTTTTATTATGCGGCAATCAATGAAAAGGATTGTTAGTCTTGTTTTGGTATTATCATTTGTCCTGGCTTTACCTGTTGTTGTGCGTGCAAATGATACTGTGCTTGTGACTATCGGTTCTGGTCAGATTTATGAAATTCGTAATTTGACCAATAGCAATGTACAGCTCACAATTCAAATGAGCGAGGAAACTTTCGTGCATCAAGTCCATTATAATCGTGATGGTTATACGAGCATTCCACAACGTGAAGGTGGCTTTAGTGGCGGAGTATCTGTTTCAGTGCCAGCAGGCGGAATGTGGGTAGTTGAGCATGGAGCAGGTGGCAACGTTACTATACGAGGTAATGCAAATAGTGTCCAAGTCAGACGGCTATCGACACCTGTTTTTTATGCTCAAAGAATAAGCGAAGATTTGACCGTAACATTTAACAATCATACATCAAGTCAACACCGTATAGACTGGTGGGTTAATCAAAGCCGTTTGCATTCAAATCCTACTGGGTCGCTAATGGGCTTGGTAAGTGCTACACGTTTTAATGCAGATGGCACATCATCAACAATTGCACCGCACAATTTAACAGGTGGAGCAACTACTGTTCCTGTTGGAGGTAGCGTACAGCTTACTGGTAATAGAAGTACAAGCGGATGGACAAGATATGTTTTTGGTTCGTATACAGCTTTTTCTAGTCAAGCATATCGTTTAACTATTGACGGACAAAGAAGTTACCCACCGGGTACAACAGCGACACCACCAGAACAACCACAAACACCGCCAACAATTCCGTCAAATTGGCATTTGGCGTGGAGCTTAGGGCAAGCGTTTGGATATGAGTTTTATTTTGATAGAACACCTATTTCTTCTACAGGAAGCGGTCAATTTGCTACGCATACTGTTGAAGTAGGTACAACTATGTTTGCGGTCATTACAAATCCAGACGGTAATCGTGGCTATCGCTGGTGGTCTGATGGTGCGGTATCATGGACTGATTCAAGCAATAACCAATATTCCGCAAGAGTAGTTTTTAATACAGTAGGCAATATTGTTATGGATGGTGGAGCAGACGGCAGATTTTATGTAAATGTGGTAGGTACTACGCCACCAACTACGCAACCACCGACAACCCAGCCACCACAGCAACCGCCAACCAATAATCAAATACCGCAATTCGTTGCACCGCCAGAATCAACAGACAACGGCGTACTAATAGAATTTAACACCGTACCAAATAACCGCTTTGGATATAGAATATTTCGTGCAACTACTGCAACAGGTGACGGTATATCTATTACTGACTTTCCAATAATGGTAAACCCCGCCCATAGCTTGAATAGGATTATCACATTTGACCCGAACGTAAGACCCAACAGGGATTATTGGTATTATATACGGGAAGTTTTAGAAGAAGCTCGTTTCGATGCGGCAACTACAACGCTGATTCCAGAAGTTCTTGGCCCACCAAGTGCCAGAATACATGTACGCACATCAGCAGAAATAACCGAGCCAACCGCCGAGCGTGGATTTATTATGATGTTCATTGGCAACCCACTTATGAATGTTAACAATGTTTGGGAAGGTATCGACCCACCACAAAATAATACCGCTCCAGTTTTGACCGCAGGGCGTACTATGGTTCCAATACGTGCCATAGTAGAAGCAATGGGCGGTACCGTAGGTTGGGAGAACACAATCCAGCGGATAGACTTACGCTCACATGGAAACCATGTCCAAATGTGGCTTGGTCAAAGAAATGCAAATGTAAACGGTGCAATAAGAGAGATGGACGTTATACCCCAACTTATAAATGATAGAACCTTAATACCTGTACGCTTTGTTGCGGAATTTTTAGGCGCACAAATAGAATGGATAGGTTCACAGCAAATGGTTGTTATTGTGTACTATTTACAGTGATAAGAGCAAAAAATACAAATGCCCTTTGCAAAACATGCAAGGGGCATTTTATCTGCTGAAATGTAAAAAGTTCTAGCCACTATGAAATAGGAATATATTTTATCTATTATAAATGGTAGCTAGAAAGCGTGATATGTATGATTAGAGGTTTTATTTGGTATGCATTTTACTTTATCTTGTTTAGCATCTTAACCGTAGGGCTTATTATTCCGTTTTATGTAATCTTTTTACTGATAGCATTTTCGCCAGCATCAGAAAAACTATGGCGTTGGGTGAATGGTATTAGACCGCTTAGGCTTGCATCAGAAAAGGAGCGACTAACGCCACTTTTAGAAGAAGTCTATAAAGCGTACTCTAAAAAAGTGAAAAAGAAGAACGCAAAAAATGCCAAGCTGTTTATACAAGAAAGCATGAGCATTAACGCCTTCGCATTTGGAAACGAAACGCTTGTGCTAACAAAAGGTAGTATTGATCTGTTGAGTGACGAAGGATTGAAAGGCTTAATTGCTCACGAATTAGCACATTTTCATAACCTCGACACCAAATGGGCGTTATTTGCCTATGTTGCAAATTTCCCCATGTCTTTCTTAATGAAAAAACTTCGCCAGATAGACAGCACCTTGAAAGATGGGCTATTTAGGTTTTTGTTCGGTATAATTTTTGGATTTTTTAGGCTCATGGAGTTTATAGGCGATTTAGTTTTGATGTACCATAGCCGACAGCGTGAGTATAAAGCAGATGCTCTCGCCTTGAGCTATGGATATGGCGAAGAATTGGCAGGAGTATTGATTCAGTTGTACCAAATATCAATGGAGAAGCCCAAAAGCGTCGGGGAGATGCTAAAGGCTACGCATCCAGTCATTACTAAGCGTGTCGAGAAGTTAGAAGCTACCTTATATAAATAGAACAAAAAGTAATAAGTGTACCTGTCAAAAGAATGTCTAATTTGTAATTAAAGACCCAATTTTTTCTTTTATGTGTGCTAAAATGTTCTTACAAGAGAGGCATGTAATAATATGACAAATGGAATCTTAAATGTAGAGCATATAGTTGAAAAAATAGAGAAGTATAACGTTGAAAAAGATAAGGCAAATGGAAAGCGTAAACTATGGTTGTTGAAATTAGCTTTTCACGCTTCAGCATTTATCACTGCTAGTCTTTTTGGTGGCACTGAAAGTTTTTCTTTAGAAAATGCACAAATGGTGCAAATAATTACATTCTTTGGGGGTGTAGGCTCATTTATTAAGGTAATGGCTGAAAACGCTAAACAGGCAGGACTAGAAGGAAGAATAGATGAACTGAAAAACATAATCCAAAGTCTTATAAATAATACCACAAAAGCGAAAGGTATGGGGAAACAATGAATATTGACATATTAGATACTATAACATTGAGCGACAAAAACGAATATTTGGTTGTTAGCAAAGCTAACTATCAGAGTAATACATATTATTATCTGATTGATGAAAAAAACAATGAAAATATAAAGTTCTGTATGGAAAAACCAGAAACAAGTTCGCTGATTGAGATTTCAGATGCTAATATAATTCAAGCCTTATTATCACTATTCTCAGATGCAGTTAACAACCATAAATACTTAATAGACTTAGAAGACTAAAAAACCTAGGGTTTTACAAATCTACACCTTTCATGTTGTATAAATCAATGCACCTAGTATCACGTAATATAAAAATTAGTGTTGTTTTGTCCTTTGTATATACTTTAGGTACGCATTCCTCGGGGTCAATCTTCGCTATGCCGTATATTTCCTTTAATCTTGCAAGGCAGACGAAATATAGAAAAACATGTTTAATACCAGATAAAGCACCAATCAATTCCTCTTTGTTCAAATTTGTATAATTCGCTATATTTTCATTTTTTGCGATTTTTTTTAATTCGATTACATCAAGTTTTTTCAATTCGGCATTAACATCAACAAATGCCCTGCGTAACCGCTTTTTATCTTCGATAACATGTTCAATAATCTCTGTAATAATAGCAAGAATAACCACCCCGACAATTACCACAACTGAATATATAATAACCTGCGCCCAAGTAGGCAACAGAAAAAATTCCCATGAGTAAAATGGTAAATTAGGCAATATTTCACTCAGGAATGAGTGAATAGGGATACGAAATGCATCAGTAAATGTAGCAATTACGCCCACTACACTGAATGCACTTACTAGAAGGGTTAACTTTTTATTTGATTTAGAGTCTATAAAAGATAATACTTTATAAATAATGAAAAATAAGAAAATAAATATTAAGGCTATTATCATTGCGACCATCTGAAATCACCTTCGTCATATTTAATGCTCTTTTGAAATTATTTGTAGATTTAAGGATAAAGTGAGCAGTGAAAGTTGTCAATATGGATAGCCTTATAAATATAGAGCAATCACAAAATAGTTGAAGAAATTTCTGCCGTGCTATCGCTTGGCTTCCGTCAATTTTGAGAAAAGCACTCAAAATCAACGGCTAAAGGTAGAAGCATAAAATAAAACATACAACAAAAGATGTCAGTACAAGCTGGCATTTTTTCTTGTCCAAATAAATACTTTTATACTAAAGGGGGTTAAAATAAATTTGGATATTAAACTCAATGTAAGCAGTATACTTAATACAGAAATTAGCAATCAAGAGCAGTTTATAGAACTGTTTAATGCTAAACTGCTAAAAATTATAATTCACTTGGAAGAGCAAGGTGGTTCAAATTGAACAGCTTTGATATAATATACTTGTATTCCAAGAAGTTTATAGTTTATCCAACCGCAAGTTGGGAGGAAAAACTATGACAGTAAAGGTAGGGGTGTATTGTAGGCTATCTGATGAAGATAGAGATAAGAAAAATGTAAATGATGACAGCGACAGCATACAGAACCAAAAGAGTATGTTACTCAAATATGCATTACAAAACGACTGGGAAGTTATAGATATTTATAGTGATGATGATTACTCTGGAGCTGGTACATATCGTCCAGACTTTGAAAGAATGATTAAGGATTGTGAAAGTGGCAGAATTAACCTTGTGCTATGCAAAACACAGTCAAGATTTTCAAGGGATATGGAAGTAATCGAAAAATATCTGCATAATAAGTTTACCCTATGGGGTGTCAGATTTGTGAGTATCGTTGATAATGCAGATACAGAAGTTAAAGGCAACAAAAAGGCACGGCAAATTAACGGACTGATTAACGAGTGGTATTTAGAGGATTTATCAGACAATATCAAAAAATCATTGAGTAATAAGCGAGATGATGGGTTATTTATGGGTAGCTTTGCTCCTTATGGATATGTTAAAAGCCCAGAGAACAAGCACAAACTTATTATTGATGATGTAGCCGCAGAGGTCGTAAGAAAAATATTTGAGCATTATAAAACAGGTTTAGGTTATTATAGAATAACTCAAATACTTAATGACAACAAAATTGATCCGCCATCAATATATAAACGTAAAAACGGTAGTAACTTTGTTTGTTGCAGTTTAGACTACTCAAAAGCTGTATGGACAATGGACACAGTCGCAAAAATCCTAAGAAACCAAACGTATATCGGAGATTTAGTACAGGGCAAGAAAACATCAATCAGCTATAAAGTACATAAGTTTAGAACTGTTGATAAAGACAGCTGGAGTATTACTAAAAATGCCCATGAACCAATTATTGATATAGACACATGGCACATTGTACAAGAGCGGTTAAACAAGCACGAATCCCCAACCAGAACAGGGGAGATACATTTTTTTAGCCAAAAAGTTTATTGTGATGATTGCAAAAAAGTATTTATGCGTAATGTCTACAAAGTAAAAGGTGAATCAGATGGTAAAAGGGCATATTTGCAATGCAAGGGGGCTAAAAAGCATCGTATTTGTACAAACAAAAATGCCGTCATATTAGGGCAGTTAGAAACGGCTGTTACAAATGAAATCAATTTGCAGCTTCAAAAGTTTTACAATCAAGATTCTTTAGAAAGACTATATAAGGATAAAGTAAATGTCATAACAAAATATTCTGACAAGATAAAAACGCTTGAACTTGAACAAACCAAAGTGTTAAGTCGAATACATGACAAAAACAACTATCTAAAAAAACTATATGAAGATATGAGAAACGAGATTATAAGCGAAGAAGAATTTACGATACTAAAAAAATCTTATCAGGAAGAAGTCCAAGCCGAGAATATACGGAGTAAGGCGATAGAAGAAGAATTGGAGCTACTAAGAGCCAAAGCCGATAGGCAAGATAACAATACAAACATCTTAAAAAAGTATAAAAAAATAGGCAAGCTAAACAAAGTAATAGTTGATGAGTTTATTAACAAAATTTATATTGGTAAGGTCAACCAAGAAACAAAAGAGCGAGATATAACCATAGAATGGAACATTGCACAGTTAGCGTAGTTAAATTTGGGGAACTTCCACCGCAAAACATGGTGGTGTAGAAGTTACCCAAATGGTTGGTGAACTATAACAATTCAAGGAATACAGAGAGGTACAGGGCATGTGCCTTTTTTAGTTATAATGAAAGTAACGTTAAACTACAGCTATATAACGCCACGGCACAGCTAAACATAAAGCATTCGCCGATACTTACCCCTTCCATTATGAAATGCATGTGCTAAAATGTGTACAATGGGCAAAAGTCCCAGAAGCAGGAGAACTTGTTTTATAACAGGTTCTTTTTTGTGTAGAAAGAAGGGTTTTGTCATGTAATGTTGGGTAAAGTCGCATCAATCAACAAATAGTGATAATTTGCGACAATATAATTTGGTACATTGAAATTGAGGGGGAATTTTTTTATGAATATGTACAGGAATAGAACGCTATCAAGTGGGAATCTGGAAGATTTCAACTTTGAAGCAACAAAAAGAAACGTAAATAATTATTTTATGAATTTGGAAGCCTTAGAGTGGGAATGGTCAAAGTTAAACGCCCAAAAGGGCTTAACTGCTAACTATGATTTTTCGGTTGAATACAGAAAGCAACCATATATCGCCATTGGCAAAGATTTTCTTAACCTATCAGCCAAAGAGCTTACAGAGGACAAGTTAAGAGAGTATATATCTAATTATTATTGGGCTAGAAGTATTTTGTCAGATGTAGAGCAGTTATACATAATGGAGTATTTCATCAATCGCAAATATGAGGACGAGATTGTAGACTTGTTAGGATTTAATAACAGCGACAGCAACGAGTTTAAGAAATTAAAACGCAGCGCAATTTATAAGTTTGCAGATTTTCTAAGCATTTTAGTTAAGAATGTAGAAAACACGAAAAAGAAATAGGGGGGAATTGATACATGAAAAATATGGGTAAAAACGTTTTAGTAAATGAAATAGTAAGTTTTTGTTTTGACTACGGAGTAATTCACGATTCAATTGATGAGGACGAATTAAAGAGTATAGTATACAACCATTTAGAAGAAGAACCGTTTATCGAAAATCTGATCAATACAATTATAATAAAAAGTAAAAGTTGTCCGACCTTAGATATAGACAGGTTGAAAGATTTATTGATTGAGCTTGAAAAAATACGGCTAGAGTTAGAGTACAAGGATTATAAATAGTGGGTGTTAGTACGCTACCAATGAGGGGGCGTTTTTTTATTTTCTGTGCTTAATACAGCTTGGGAAATAATTTTTTGATGTCTAAAAGGGCATTACCTTGTGGTTCTAATCATGTAAGACATGAGAATATACATATAAAATATACCTTCTGCGCCTAAATACGCCGTATTTACGCCCTCTCTCCACTCCGTAAGAAATGGGTCTAGGCTGAAAAATACACCCTAGACCCATCTCTTACTACGTTAGCACTCTATTAGAGAGTGGCTAGGCGCAGTTAGTGCTTGGGAAATAATTTTTTTAGGGGGAGGTTTAGAGATGGTGATAGTAGAAAGAGATTTAGAAATTTTGAAGCTAGTATATAGGATGGGGTTTTGTCTTGGTAGGCACATTAAAGATTTATTAGGCTTTAGTTCTTCTCGTGCCTGTGACCGTAGACTGACGGTTTTAGTTGAAGCAAATTACCTAAGCCGTAAAAAATACTTATATGGGATTCCGTATTTATATACCGTAACCCACAAAGGGCGTATTTTGATCGGAGCGAACAAACGAGAAAATAAAATCCGCTTAGAGCAAATTAACCACGATACAAAAGTTTTGGATGTACTTATTTATTGTATTTCGAAATATGGTTTTCAGTTGGGAGATATGGAAAGCGAAAGAGAACTACATATCAAAGATGGGTTTGGTAACAGAAAACACCACCCAGATTTTATTTTCCAGCATCAAGATAAAAAATATGCCGTTGAGGTTGAGCTTACACTAAAGGCTAAAGCAATCTTAGAAAAAAATGTGCGTGATAATTATTTGGGCTATGACAAGCAGATATGGGTTACAGGTGATAAAAAGATTATAGGCTTGTTGCAAAAATTTGCAGATGAGTATTCCAATATAGAAATACAAACTTTTGATAAAATTGGGGAGGTTTGATGGAAGGAACAGACATAGTAGGCATAGTGATAATTGTAATTATCATATTGCTATTCTATGGACTATATAAATTCATACGGAGTTTTAGCACTAGCAATGATGTATTTAATTTTGAACGTGACTATAAACGAGCAACAACGAAATCCAAATATAAAAGTAATGAAGGGGAAACAGAAATGGTTTATATCGGGCAAGGGGCAGGCAAGAGAAACGTGTACATTCCAAGTGATGCCAAGCACGTTTTTATTTGTGGTACAACAGGGAGCGGAAAAACGGTTGCACTATCAAATTTTATCAAGGCAGGGGCAGAGCATAATTACCCCCTGTTGATAGTTGACGGCAAAGGCGATACTGATTCGGGGTCGTTACTTGATATTGTCAAAAGAATTTGTCCCAAGCGTAAACTATACATTATCAACTTCAACGAGCCAGAAAAAAGCGATAGATATAATCCATTCAAAAATACTAACACAGATGTCATAAAGGATATGCTAATCAATATGACGAACTGGAGCGAAGAACATTATAAATATAATACCGAGCGTTACTTGCAAAGGTTGTTAAAAATAATGGAGATGGCAGATATAAATTTGTCGCTAGAAAATTTGATACGCTACTTGCCAACGGACAACTTTAACAAACTTAGCAAAGATTTGAGCGTTAAGGAACTGATCCGTAAAGAAGAACGTATCGAAGATAGCGAACTAGCCAAGATAAGCGGTAAAATTGCCGAGAGTGCAGCTGCTAGATTTGCAGTTATTAAAGAAAGTAATTTGGGGCAAATTTTTGATGCTTCGGGAATTGATATATACACCGCACTAGAAGAAAACGCAATTATATTGTTTATTCTTAATCCGCTGTTATATCCCGAAATGTCACCGCTTATAGGCAACCTAATTGTTATTGATAGCAAAAAGGCAGTTAGCAAATTTTTTGTTGCTGAAAAAAAGAAAAAACGGATATTTTATATTCTTGATGAGATAAACGTCTATGCATCAACCTCTTTGCTAGACCTAGTTAATAAATCACGCTCGGCAAATATAACGTGTATACTAGCAACACAAAGTTTATCAGACCTTGACGCAGTATCGAGCCAGTTTAAGGAGCAGATAATTGAAAACTGCAATAACTATATAGCACTACGACAAAATAGCTCTGTAAATGCAGAGCATTGGGCAAGTGTATTTGGCACGAGGGAAACCATGCAAGCCACATACCAGATAAAAGAGGGCGAAAGTACCGAGCTTGGGTCACTTAGAAAGACCAGAGAGTTTATTTATCACCCCGACGATATAAAGCTACTCAAAGCAGGGGCAGGAATTTTTCTTTCAAGGGACGAAATGAAGCATACCAAAGTAAAAATACACAAGCCATTTTAGGAATTTTAGGATTTTCAGTAAAAGGGCAGAGCATCAATTATTATTCTTAATGTGTAAAAATATATCTTCAAAATTCATTGGCTTTTTATGGCATTATTGACTTTTTGAAAAATCAGTCCGAAATAAAAATTATCAACAGGCGTACAGGCCTTATAAACACTGGGCTTGTCCACCACAAGGGCGAATCTGATACTTCGCATCTGTAACTGAAATCCCAATCTGCAAAATCGTAAGCTTTACACACAACGCTATCTAATTGAAAAATGGCGGGGGATATTAGTCTCCCGTTGTTTTTTTTGATTTGTGTTTACAAATGGAATGCGGGTCTATTTAAAATCTTCTACATGTAAATGATTCGTCAAAATCTATTTCGTATATTCCGCAATAGGGTATGTCCGATATTGATACAAACCGGTGCATTAGCATCCCATGTGTCACCACAATAATTTTATTGTAGTCGATATATTTTAAAAGAGCTTTTTTTGCGCGATTAAATAAATCGTCAATATTTTCATATTTTACTTCGCTGTTATCTGGGCATGCCCCTTTGTTTTTCATGAATGATGCTACCGCATTGTCGGCAGATTTTTTATCAGCAAATCCAAAAGTTAAATCGGGTAACCACTCGTGCAAATCCAATTCGATTTTTATATTTAACTGCCTATTTTTAGACATAATCGCTGCCGTTTGCAAAGCTCTTGTATAAGGTGAAGATACAATGATATCAGCATCATCCAACCTACTGTCAAAAGATGCTTTTTCAGCAATATGAATACCATTTTCGGTCAGTTGGCCTAAGTCACACCCATGCCCGATATATTTTTTTGCTTCGACAAAGGAATAATCAGTTTCACTGTGTCTCATTAGAACAACTTTTAACATAGTAAACACCTCACAGATAAAAAATTTTTACATATATTCATTTTACCACAAAAACCGGGAAATTAAATTTTTGCATGATAAATAAAAATGCGCGCATACTATAAAAAAACGCGCACTGCGTGCGCACCCGTAGCGTAGCGAAGGAAGTGTAGCCGGGCTTTGCCCGGTGGAACGGCGGGGCTTGGGGCAGAGCCCCATTTTTAGGAGGCGCGATATGATATGAAAAAATTAATTATTACCCTAATAGTATTAGGTTTATTTGCAACCCCCATTTTTGCATCGCAGGAAGTGGATATTGTCCCCCCAACTGTAAACGCTCATGGGGCAATTTTGTTGGATGCCGAAACCGGGCGCATTTTGTGGGGTAAAAATGAACACGAGCCGCTGGCAATGGCAAGTACAACAAAAATTATGACAGCGGTAATGGCACTGGAAAGCGGCCTTATGAACGAAACTGTAACGGTATCTGCAAAGGCTGCCGCCGCCCCGCGCATGAAAATGTTTTTAACCCAGGGCGAGGAGCTGCGTCTTGGCGATTTGATGCTGGCGTTAATGTTGGAGTCGTCTAATGATGCGGCTGTTGCAATTGCAGAGCATTTGTCTGGCTCGGTAGATGAATTTTGCTTGCTAATGACCGAAAAAGCACGTGCGCTTGGCGCGAAAAATACCATTTTTGAAACCGCAAGCGGGCTTGATCACGGTCAGCATCAATCCACCCCATACGACCTTGCGATTATAACCCGATATGCCCTAACCGTACCGGGCTTTATCGAGCTTACAAACACGCGTACTGCAAGCTTCTCCAGCAATAAGCGGGGCTATTCGTTTGCTAACAAGAACCGTTTGTTAAGTGAGTTTGCCGGTGCCAATGGTGTAAAAACAGGCTTTACAAACAAGGCAGGGCATTGCTTTGTTGGTGCGGCAAAACGCGAAGGTATGCAGCTTATTTCCGTTGTGCTGGCCAGCGGCTGGGGAGATAAAGGCCGCAACCAAAAATGGGTGGATACAAAGGAAATACTGAATTTTGGCTTCGATAACTTCGAGTTTCATACGCCAATAACCGCTGGGGATGTGGCGGGGCAAATGCCTGTAACCCGTTCCAGAAGCGGCCCGGTAGAATTTGTATATGACGACGGCATTCGTGTTCCGCTAAGTAAAGTTGAAGCGGCGCATATTGAGTATCATTATCCCACGTCTATGCAAGCCCCAATTTCTGAAGGCGATATAATAGGGTCTGCCCGGGTGTATATAGATGAAGACTTTTTTGCAGAAGTTTCGTTAATATCTACAGGGGCTGCCACGCGTCACGACTTTAAAACATCCCTTGAAAAAGTGCTTAACTCGTATTTTGGTCTTGTAACAGAACAGCAAGTGGATATAATTTTGCCAGAGTTTTTTGCATTCCCGGGTGTACTTCCACCCACTTGATATGTTAAAATTGCAACAGTGCCCCATTACACTCGAAAGGATTACAGCAAATGGCAGACCATATACACACAATTCCAGTGCTTGACGCCTTGCGGGACCCGCAAGGCTGCGCGTTTTGCGTGATGCAAAAAAAGTTGGAAACCAGCGTCATCCAATTTATACTTGGCCCAGCCTACATGGAGGACGACGTGCGTATGGAAACAAACAAAGTGGGTTTTTGTACGCAGCATATGCATGCCATGTATAAAGAGCAAAACCGCTTGGGCCTTGCGCTTATGCTACATACGCATATCCAGCAAATTTGCAAGGACACCGGGAAGATTATAAGAGGAAGAACACCTGCAAAGTTATTTGGTAAAGACCCAAACGCTATGTTGCCGCGCTTGCAAGGCCATTTGGCAAAAACCAAGGCAACATGCTATGTTTGCCAGCGGGCGGGCAGCACCTTCGATAGATATATAGACACATTTTTTTATATTTGGGGTAAGGGCGGCAGCGACGCACAGCTTATACAGCAACAAACAAATTACTGTATGCCGCACTTTATAACTTTATTGGAATATGCAGAAAAGCTTGGACGCGGCAAGCGCGAAAAATTTCTGGATATGTTGCTACCACTGTTCGAAAAAGTTACCGGGGAGCTGGAGCAGGATTTAGACTGGTTTGTACAAAAGTTTGACCATCGCAATGCAGATAAGCCTTGGAATAATTCCAAGGACGCATTGCCGCGGGCAATAGATTTCCTGGGAGGATATGTATGAAAGCTGCAAAACTTTGGATGAATAATTTTATTGCTACCGAGTCTGTAAAATTGCGGGCCATGACTTTTAAGGAAAAGCTGCAATATATTTGGGAATATTACAAATTGCAAATAACAATTTTTGTAATAGTGGTGGCGGTCATTCTAACTTTTATTTTCAGCAACAACAGGGACAGTTACTTATATTCTGCATGGTTTGGCTCACATGTAAGCCACGATCAAACGTATCAACTTGGGCGTCGCCTGTCTGTAATAATTGATGAGCAAAACTATGCCCCAATCGTGGTTACATCATACCTGATGACCGGGAACATGGAGTCTGACATGGCAATGCATCAGAGGTTTTTTGCCATGACGCAAGCGGGCATAATAGACATGGCCTTTGCCACCCACGACCAACTTGTAGATCTTGCGTCCATAGGCGTATTTTCTTCCATACAAAATCTAATGGAAGAAGTGCAAGACCCGGCACTTTACCAACAATTGTCCGATAGGGTGCACACTATTACCTTTCTCGATTTCGATTATATAAACCATACAGAAAGCATGGGGATTTCCCTTGAAGATTCGCCTTTGCTGGCGGAGTTAGGAATCCCGTCTCATGACTTGTATCTGGCAGTATTTTTTAACGCAGAAAACCTTTACCGCATAATTGCCGCGTTGGAGGTTCTTTTGCCATGAAACTAGAAAAACCCGCAAGCGTATTTATGCTGTTTCTGCTGGTGTTTTGGCTAATTGTTCAGTTTGGTATTGGTGTGGTTATTTATGTGGCGTATGAACTAGGTAATCCTATCAATATAATGGATCACCTGTGGGTTATGGCTTTAGTGCAGCTCAGTGGTCTTTTACTGCCGTTGTTTTTGTGGCTTATTATTACCAAAGATTCATTTAAGCGCAACATGCCAAACAAGCCGCTTGGTGTAACAAATTTCGTTTTGCTTGTTATCATGAGTTTTCTTATGATTCCAGCAGTTATGCTTATTTCTGCGATTTCCAGCCTGTTTGTTACCAACGATGTTGCCGTTTTGCTGCAATCACTTAATGCCCAGCCGTGGTGGCTTATGATGCTTGTATTTGCTGTAGTCCCGGGCGTTGTTGAAGAGCTTGTTTTCCGTGGCTATATTCAATCTAATACCCGCGGATGCATTGCAAAAGTTGCCATTTTAAACGGCTTTCTTTTTGCTATTATGCACTTAAACCCGCACCAGTTTGTATATACTTTCGTGCTTGGTGTTATTTTTGCCTACATGGTGTATCATACTAAAAGTATTTGGGCAGGTATTATTCCGCATTTTTTAATCAATGGCATAAATGTTATGCTTAGCCACTGGGCCATGGGTGCCGTAAGTAACGGATATGAATATGCTGCGGACGAGCCTACTCTTGCACAGCATTTATATGAAATTTTTGCGCCAACCAACCCGGATTTTGCACAAAGGGCGTATGAATGGGCATACAACGTTAATATAGACCTATTGCTAATTGGCGTACTTGGGATTTTTGCTGTTTTTACAACCGCGGGTTTTGCCGGGGTGTTTGTGGCATTTGTTTCCCACAACCGCAAAAGAAGCAAAGAGTCTGAAGCCTTGCAGGAGGAAGTGCCGCAACAGGAAGAGGCAATGCAGCTTGAAACCGGCGAGCCGCCAAAACGTTTTAAAATGGACTGGTGGCTGGCGGCTGTTGTGGTAATTTATTTGCTTGTAGTTGTAACCCCATTTTTCATTTCAAGTTAGTATAGGACAAGGAGTGCTATAATAATGACTTTACGCGAAGCGTTTAAAGCGGTTATGACTTTTGAAAAACCAAACCGTTTGCCAGCCATAGAGTGGGCCGCCTGGTGGGGCAAAACTACCGACCGCTGGAAAGCAGAAGGTATGCCAGACAATGTAAACATAATGGAGTATTTTGGCCTGGACATACACCAGCAGTACTGGCTTCATCCAAAGGCAGGTACAGCACCACAGCCAAAGTATCACGGCAGTGGAATCTTGGACGGCATTACCCCTGCCGCCTATCGGGAGCTTAAGCCGCATTTATTTCCGGCCGATGCCGTAAGGCGTTCTCGCGAACACATAATCGCGCAGACTAAGCGTCAACAAGCCGGTGAGATTATAATTTGGATAACCTTGGAGGGCTTTTTCTGGTTCCCCCGCGAACTTATGGGCATTCATAATCACTTATATGCTTTTTATGATGAGCCGGAGCTTATGCATATGATTAACAAGGATTTACTGGAATTTAACCTGCGCGTATTAGACGAATTTTGTGACCTGTGCACCCCGGATTTCATAACCTTTGCCGAAGATATGTCATATAATAACGGGCCAATGATATCCAAAGCACTGTTTGATGAATTTATGACCCCATACTACAAAGACAGTATCAAAGCCCTAAACGAGTACGGCATAGAAATTGTAATTGATACCGACGGTGATATTACACAGCTAATCCCCTGGTTTGAAGAGCTTGGTGTAACTGCTTTCCTTCCTCTAGAAAGGCAGGCCGGCGTAGATTTATCACAAATACGCGAGCGTCACCCGCGCCTGCGCCTTATTGGCGGCTTTGATAAAACCATCATGCATTTGGGCGAAGATGCACTTCTGGCAGAATTTGAACGGTTGCTGCCCATAATGGAGCAGGGTGGGTTTATACCGTCCGTAGATCACCAAACCCCGCCAGCGGTTTCTCTTGCAGATTATAAGCTGTATGCGGGGCTTCTAAAGAAATATTGTGAAAACTCCCAAATATGAATGTAATATTTAGGATAACTCCCGTTCGAAATGATATTTCCATAGTAGTTTAACCGCTTTTTGCAGTTCTGCCAAAATGGCATCCGTGGCGGTAAATAGGAATGATCTAGCGAGGTCGTTGTTTAAAATATGTTGCATTGCGGCAACTGCCGCTGATGATAAGGGTTGGTATGCGGCTGGCTTATGCGTGTCACAAGCCAGCCCTTCTGCACACAGTACCATCTTTGTCCCTGTTGCGGGGGCATTACATAATACACATGCATCTATTTGCGGGCACAAGCCGTGGACATCAAAAAAGCGCAGCAAAAACACGCTTGCAACTTGCCCGGGTGGGAACTGGCCTTTTGCAAGTACGGCCAGGGATTTTAGCGCGAGTTTTAGTAATTCGTCGCTTTCAAGATTGTCCCAGAGAGTTTTTTCGCAGGCTTCTGCTATTTGATAGGCTGCCATCAGGCGGTCGTAATCTTCCCGCAATGGGTAAAAGTTTTCTATTATTTGGGCTTGTGCAAGGGAATAAAAGCCCTGTCCTTTGACCAGCATAAAATCTGCATATGTAAAAGGCTGCGCGGCGGCCATAAACTTACTTGTAGGTTTACGGGCCCCCCGCGCATATGCCATTAGGCGTCCATGTTCTTTACAAAAAATTAGTAATCGCTTATCGCTTTCGCCTACTTCGTATTCACGAAGAACGAGGCCGCGGGCTTTGATTTGCTTCACTAAAGTCCTCTTCCTGACCGGGATTTTTCCCCTTGCGTTGTTTAAATAATAAATATGCCATTGGCGCGCCCGTAAGGGCGAAATTTGTCCAACTGTTGTCATTCATGTTCATATTTAATTTACCCCCCTAGAATTACGGTTACGCAAATATTATTTACTAAGGGGCGTTTTGTATGCTGATTAAAAATTGGAAACTAGATTTTACTACACATCTTTCTCGTTGTATCCGAAATTTTTAAGCAGAAAATCGCTGTCGCGCCAGTTTTTCTTTACCTTTATCCATATCTCTAAAAAAATGGGCGAACCAAGCAAGCGTTCTATATCGCGCCGCGCGGCAGAACCTATTTTTTTTAGCATATCCCCTTTTTTGCCTATTATTATAGCTTTGTGAGATTCCCTTTCGCAAAAAATTGTGGCGCCAATATCGACTATTGCATCTGGATCGTCGTCTGGGTTGGCAGAGCGCGATTTCATGCCTGTTATTTCCACTGCCAGTCCGTGGGGGATTTCTTCCTGCAAGAAAGTAAGTGCTTTCTCGCGGATTATTTCTGCCGTAATTTGCCGTTCGGGTTGGTCGGTAATCTGATCTTCCGGAAAATACATTGGCCCTTGTGGCAGCACTGTGCGTATTGCACCAAGCAGAGCCTGGGTGTTCTCGCCTGTAAGGGCCGACAGCGGGATTATATCCTTGAATTGGTATGCCTTGCTGTAGGTTTCTATAATTTTAAGCAAGCCCGGTTTATCCACAGTATCAACCTTGTTTATAGCCAAGAAAACGGGGGTTTTTACATTAGCAAGGCTTTCGATTATATCTTTGTCGCCGTCATGAATTTTTTCCCGTGGCTCTACTAAAAGGATAGCTGCGTCGGCTTCGTTTAGCGCGGTATGCGCACTCTTGACCATGTAATTGCCAAGCTTGGTTGTGGGCTTATGGATACCCGGTGTGTCGATAAAAACAATTTGATAATCTTCGCCGGTTAAAATACTGCGTATTTTGTTGCGTGTGGTTTGCGGTTTGTTGGTTACTATGGATATTTTTTCGCCAATAAATAGGTTCATCAGTGTGGATTTGCCTACATTTGGCCTGCCGATTAATGTCACAAAACCAGAATGAAATTTACTTTTGCTCATTTAGCATGTTCCTTCCATTACATTATAAATCGTTTTTAGTATATCATGATTAGCTTCAAACATCAATTGCGTCAAGCCCAGCATAATTCAGCATTTTTCATGGATATAGCTTGCAAAATGGTTGGCTATTGCATCTTCACATAAGTTTGATATAATAAGTCAACATTTACGTTAATATAGAAACAAAGGGTAGCCTGACTATGGAAGAGTTTAATAAATACTGTGACAAGTATTTTCCTAAATGCAGTAAATTTAAAAAAATAAAACTAGCACTTGATTGCTTAAAGGAATACATCATACGCGAATCAAGATTTAAAAGCATAAAAGCGCACAAGCAACTCTGGCGAAAACAAAAGAGTAAAGACCAGCTGAAGAGCGAACTTTTGAAGCGCGTTGAATATTGGTTTTTTGAATAAGCCAGTTATTGAGTGATTCAATAGCCTGTTTAACACTCGAAATGGCAGATATACAACCTATCCCAAAACGGAAGCTGTTTTTGCCCTTTTTGTCGTTTAATGGGAGTAAGGATTTCGATATTGTTTTCAGCTAACATATGGCGTTGCCAGTCCACATCAATGAAAGCCATATCACAAAGAACCCTTATGTCAGAAGTATTTTCCAACATTTCTTTGGCTATGTTGAGGTCGTGTTCCGATGCTTTGGACGTAACCATTGCGGAAGGTGTCGGCATTGACTTGTGGTTGCACTGAGCCAAAATGAAGAGTTTTATTCCATAATACCACATGTCTTTTGAAGTGCAGTAACCTTTACTACATTGTTCGTTTGCGGTTTTTGCCCTCCCAGAACGCTTCGAACCTGCTACAACAATTGGAATCGAATCCAAAGTATAGTCATTATGGCTGGTATCAAAATCAAGGTTGCATAATAAAATGCTGGCAAGTTCTTGAAATGCATCGGCTAAATAACAAATCCTGTGGTTATATGCTTGATAGCTTGGCAAGTCAGGAAACCATTTGCCGCAGTAATCTCTTATAAACTCATAACACGCTTTCACTTCAAACTTTTGGTTGTAGATTCCCCAGATAAAAGTTGCTATGCACTCCGAATCTGTAAATTTGGGGCAAAAGTTATTGCTCTGGCGTTGAGCGTACGTCACTAACGTGTTATTATAGTGACCGCAAACGGCGCAATAAAGCTCGATTAGTTTGGTGTGTATGTCCATACCCCCAACTTTATCTATTTTTTCGCCGTTTGTCTTTATTTAATGCTCTTCAACCCTTGATTGGCGTATCATTTACGACACAATGTTAAATAACTATTTTTTATATGATTTTAAACTAAACATTTTCTGAGTTTATTAAAAGAGACTGGATTTATATGGCTGACGCGACCAAAGAGGACTTTGATAAGTTTTGCTCAATACATACCTCTTATATCGAAAAGCCATTTGACTTGAATGGTGGCGAAGGAATAAAAAAGGTAGTAGTTTCAGATGAAAATAAGGAAACGATGTACCAAATGTATGCTGGCCAATCAATCCTTTTGGAAGAAGTCGTGGTTGCTTGTGACATTATAAATGATTTGCATCCGGAGTCGCTAAATACAATACGAATTTCGACAATGTTGGATAAAAGCAAATCCAAAGTTACAATAATAGCAGCTACATTGCGGATAGGTATGAGCGGCAAGGTAGTTGATAATTTTGCGGCAGGGTCATTAGCGGCTACAATTGACATTGATAAGGGATTGTGCTACACAAAGCGATTGACAAAGGACGGGCAAGATTACATTGTTCAAATTATTGAAGGCAACGGTAACCAATGTGTTCTGATTATTCAAACCCCTTTGGGTGCAGGCTTAAAAGAAAAAATAATGAGTGCAGCACGCTAAAATTTAATACATCAATGCCTGCCGATTTTGGCGGGCATTTTTGATTTTTCGCTCTACTGGTTGAAGCGGAAATTTTGCTTGTTCCCAGGGGTTATAAAATTGGATTTATCGTGGTATAATGTCAAAATCTTAAATAGCATAAATCCTGACTTTTGTACCTCTATCTACAAGAAGGTGTCCGCACATATTGCGTTGCAATAAGTGCGGACATTCTGGATTTGAAGGAGAATGTTGGGGATTGCTCTCGTCTTTCAAAAAAGTGAAAATATTTTTTGCCGCAAAAGTTTGACAGTTGGCACGTCTTGTCA
>Ga0123352_10002053_pt1 | contig 27703 bp, 14 predicted proteins | sample TergutLab28metaG_FD_89700 | JGI IMG/M metagenome (GOLD analysis project Ga0123352, IMG submission 89700) | Labiotermes labralis P1 segment gut microbial communities from Petit-Saut dam, French Guiana - Lab288 P1 | ecosystem: Host-associated > Arthropoda: Insects > Digestive system > Gut ... | reverse complement strand
TACACGATACCGTGTCTCGATAGACCCCATAAACTCCCTTTAATAATGATCTATCATGTTGTATCTCAAGTTGTTCCCAAAATTTTCCTGAAGTTAAAATAATAGAATATTTCAGCAAATTAATGTCGCTGTATTCGCAGATCCGTGCCAGTGACGATTCTTCTTCTAGGATGCAGACCACGCGAAAAAGAAACAGCACATAATGCCTGTAGGTAAAAGTCACAGAGTACAGTTAGTCTTCTATTTACGTAAGCAACAGGCAACTTATTCTTCCTCGTAAGACTTTTACTGTCTGATAACAGGCTGCACTGAATGACTCGATTTGAGATTTCCTGTGTGTGTAAGCAGTCTTCATCTCACTCAAAATTAAGGCAGCAGGTTCCCCCAAAGCGGCGATATATTCCTAATAGAACACACGGCTTAACAGTCTAAAAGGTAGTATTCTTACGCAGTCATAGCTCTAAGAAGCTTAAGTGACACACAGTATACCAATGGGTTCTCTTGTCATAACGGAATATTCAATGCAAAAGGAATATGTGCATGTTCTCCCACCTGTTTCCAGTTCGGGAATATTAATTTCCTTCTGCAGTGGTCGAGGTATTCTGCACCGAAGCAGACTGGACTACCCTGAACTAGCAATATTCCCCTCTCTCATCCACAAGTACGGAGCTAATTGGTTCAGTCATGCATCGTCATGCGGGATTGGAATGAGAAAATGGGGAGATACTTTTCGTGGGCTTCACAAATACACCGTCCTTATTCTAGCGGAAAAAATTTAGTGGCAGCGGATATAGTCAATTTGCATTGTTTAAACTCAGAAGGAATGACTGCAGGCGACTATAATACAATTTTCGATCCATCCCCTGAAGCTCAGCACAAATGTCAATTCAAAGGAACCACACCAGCACGAAAAACTCTGTGCTGTATTTGTTGTTATGTAGCTATAAAATGCAACTGTTATTCATTACAAATGAAAATATAGAGCGCCTGCCGTAGGCAGCTGGTTACAAAGTGAAATTGTGTAAAAATTAATCTTTCAGAGTACAGACTCTTCTGTTAAAAAATAGAGCAAGCAGATTTTAACAAGAATGAAAACGTTTTAAAACAACAAACACATCTGAATGACTGCTTCATTTGTATTAGGTGCGTTTCCAAAATTTCGAATATAGACTATTGGCTTCCTCTTATGTGTCTGTCTGTCCCTCTGTGTCTATGCCCGTCCGTCCGCCGAATATACCATCTCGGCTCCTACTAAACGAATTTCCATGAAATTTAATATTTTTAGAAAAAATGTCCAAAAAAATTCGATTTCGATTGGAATCTCACAAGAATAAGAGGTACTTTACATGAAGACCGACAGATGTACATTTATGATATCTCGCGGAATTCTTCTTAGAAAGAAATTTGTTTCGGACAAAAATTCTAGAGCAAATCAAAATAAACATTTTACTTTCAATATATTTTTTAAATCATTTCCATTATGAGGTAATGTGCAAAAATACTGTAGAACAAGCAGGCCACAGATGAAAGTATGGCGCACGCGCGTTACTTCGAACACACTCAGAATATGTATTACTTATTGCTCTTCCACTGCAATGCTGGTTGCATGAAGGCGCCTTAATTTTACGTTTACACATACATTGCCTGCCTTGTTATATTTCATATCGTAAGTTTTAAATATTTTCTGGTTTCTAAGGAAATAATTTCGTACGAAATTAATAAAACATTAAATCACAACGCTCATTGCAGTGAAAAAAAACTATTTGGTGAATACGATACATATATATATATATATATGTGTATTATTATTGTTATTGGAGCTGTTTTAAATGTGTTTAGAAGGAGCCAGTTTTAATACAGGACAAACTGCAGTGTTGTAACCTATGAAAGATGCGGATCCATTTAAAAAAAAAACAACCGTCTTTTTCAGCCACTTTGATGACGGAATCACCAGAGAGTAACGAACACGCCGTATAATATTTCTTCTAACACCTGGCATTGAAAACTCAAAGTTCTTCTGCCACCTAATTTTATCAGCATGTCACAAGTTTACGACAATTAAACGATGTACTTAAAGCAAGTGACATAAAATTTGATGTGTTCAAAAGCAACCATCATCTGACGCTGCTTTAAAATTGGTCCAAGCCTAGTAAGTTTCATAGCCAACACAGTCACCGCCGTTAGAACCTTGGGACGCACTGGACACATCAAGAGATTCACGATGAATTGGCCGCTGACAAACGGACGATTTTTAGCAAGGTAGAAACGGACGTTAGGAGGAAGCACACATACTAATTTTGTAATACTGAAACTCACAACCCAATAACATATATTAAAATACCAACAAATGCACTTGGTTTTATAGATACAATATTATTACATAGTGATCACGAATATGTTTCGGCAACTTATGTGACCATCTTCAGGACGGTGAGAACAGGAATAAAAATATAATTACTGTCACTCCACAGTTTTAAAAATCATGTAGTTTTTGTTTCAAAATTCACTTTTGAGTAATAAGATAGCAATTTCTTAGAAGCAGTTCACTGTACTAACTATGTCATCTCTTACACATCTGGATCACAGTTCACCACATGTAACTTCTAGGTACCTCATTCCGCAGAACCACACTTCAAACAATAATTTTAACTTCTGATGTTTTATACAGATCGCTATGTTATTGCAAAACCGTGAATTTTACTCCTAAACTACAAGATTTTTTAAAACTATGGGAGTGATTTAGACACATTTAAATTATATCTGTCTTCTGTCCTCACCACCCTGAAGATGGTCACATGAGTGGCCGAAACAAGTTAGTTACCACTATGCAGTAAAATATTAACATATTTCATGTATCTAATTAATGCACGGAATATTGAACATATCAAACTTATTACGCAGAATTTTCTACTCAATTTAAGTACCAACATGTAAGGAAGTATATTTACTTCTCTGAACACCATGAAAGCATATGAGACAGTATTTCACAGCTCCACTCATTCTTCAACGCAGATCCACACAGAACAGAATGGTCGGCTTCAAATTCTGGTTCTTTTAACCTCGGTGAAAAGTATCTGTTACTCACTGAATAGGCTGTTTTGTGGGCTTCGGAAAGGGTCTGGATCGTTTGGAAAAAGGAATATCTCTTGCCGATACTTGGAACAGACCTCGGTACATCGCATAAACAGCAAGAAGCGCGTCGCTATACTGACTGCGTTATCACGGATCCTAGTAATGTAAAAGTTTAAGTGTTAAACTGATATAAATTAAATAAGATAACTCAAATTACATGCCGTAACAAACTGGTAACCGGTATAGTGAGAGGCTTCCGGTTTGACCGTCTGGTTTTGATAAGCCGGTATGAGCAAGAGTTTTCCTTGTACTTGAAAGAGTCGAGACGGCTCTGGAATTTACCCACCTTCCTTTTCAATGGGTATCGTACGGGAATATTATCCTGGGGTTAAAACGACTTCGACACGAGGCTGATGACGCACATCCATATATTGCAAAGGTTACGAAAGGCCGCAACTACACGTTGACCTGCATCTTCACGTCCATCTTTCTACGGCAGGACGCTAAGAACTTGTCCGTAGATAGAGGCGACTCGATAAATATGATAAATTCATTAAACAAGACTGGCAGTGTTCGTGCGACGTAACATTGAGGTGCGTTCATTTAACCCTCGTTACAGCGGAAAAGCAATATGTATGACATATTCTGAGGACGTGTTTGTAGTGTTAGGTATCCAGCATGTAGTGCGCATGCGCCTTATTGTCATCTGTGGCATGCTCGGCTGTACCATATTTTTCCACATCATCTTATAAACGTCATGATTAAAAAAAATATTGACCATAGCACATGTGTTTTGATTTCTCTACATTTTTCAGAAATATTTTACATTCTAAGAAGCGAGATGTTATCATAAATTTGCGTAAGTCTTAATGTAAGTACCGTTATTCTTGTCAGATTTTACTGAGTCGTGAATTTTCTCGGCAGATTTTCGAAAAATATTCTAGTGTAAAATTTCATGAAAATCCGTCAAATGGGAGCAAAGTTTTCTATGCGGACAGACTGGAGACAGTCATGACGAAGCTAATAGTCGCTTTAAGTAATTTTGCGAACGCGCCTAAAAATGAAAGGAACGACGGATTATTTACTAATTCTCATGACAGTCATAAAAATTCGTCAAATTTGCCAAAATAAGTAAGTGCAAACAGATATGAACAAAGTACTCTAAAGGTCCGTCAGCGGACGCACGAATATGAAAGCTGCTTATCCAAGTAAATCTACATTTACGAATACTCTATTTATTGTCAGATTTAAAAATAAAACTCCACTGTTTTTCTATACAGTGTATGCATGCTTTTCGAAAGCCTCTATACAGAAAACAGCAATCATTTCGCCCTACAGAATTCAAGAACCCGTCTCTATAATGGAAGCTCACGGTACGCTCTGTGAGGTGCAAAGTAAAATTCTATGTAAAATGTTGGATAATATTACTCTGCGAAGGGTTAATTCAGGACAGCCTGACCCTCCAACAGCCATTCAGTTAAGGAGCCTCAAAAGGTGGTTTGTATGTGAGAAATAATCTCTAAAAGAACTGTAGTTAGAAGGTTGTGCCCATTATCACTTGCATATTCTGCACATATCAAAGACAAAGGAAGGTAAGTACTCAATAATAACCACAATGTAATTCATTCAGTTTGAATTACCACGTGATATTTATGCGAATTACTTACTGCAAAAATCGGACAACCTAATCCATCACAGCCCACCCAAAACGATGTTTGTCTGTAAATTATATAAACATTTGAGACTCGAAATTCAAAATAATTATCAGAATCTACATTGTATGTGCTAATGTCGCTAACATTTTTGTCTAAAATAATTCAAATGGTTCACAGAAACATTTGAGATATAACAGTAAGTATGGTCGAGATTTATCAGATAAGACCTGCTTAGAATTTTTAAGCCTACATAACAAAAACCCAATTTCGCTCGGTTGAAGGACACTTTTCCTCGTATATCACTGTAGTATAGTAGCAGACTAATAATACATCAAAGCAGTCACGCTGTAGACCCGTACTAATAGTTGTAAGTGGACAGATGGTATAAGAGTAATAAAAAATTTGAACAATTTGAAGTTTTAACTGCGAATAAATGCATTTAGAGGTTTCGGGCGGTCAGCTGCTTTATCTCTGATTTAAGAGCCCACTTGTTGAACGCTGGAAAGCGATGATATGCCATGATCTACACCATGACCCTTTTGATAGTCCGAGAAAGACTTCCTGACTAAGGAATCTAGAGAACATTAAGGAGTTTATACATATTCCGTTTATTAGGTTAATATATATTACATATAATTCCAAATAATTACACTCTTTACAAACATTATATATATTTATGTTTTACTATTTCATAGTGTATATTATCCTAAACATTTGGACTTAAAAAAGCCACCTTCAGGGTTATTGGGCCTCAAAAGTGTGAATGAATTTCCCCCAAATTGGCCTACCAAGCCGAAATGTTTATGACAATTTAAACTGTACTGTGGTACAACATAGAGGTTGTTCGTTATAAAATTATGTACAACAAATATAAGTCCAATGCACGGAGTTTGTGTAATACGAACTCTGTAAATTCCCAACAGACAAAAAACAATCTACAGATTAAAGAAAATAAAGGAAAACTAATAAAGGCTAACACAAATGTACAACATGTTTGAAGATGATATATATTTATATTAATTTAGTCCTGTTTTAATTGTGATTGAATCTCCCTTAAGATGGTTTATTTATGCCGAAACATGTAGGAAAATGTATATTACTAAAAAGTACGACATTTATATTGTTCGTCAAAAAAGTGCAATCAGTTGGAATTACACGCGAGAAATAAGCATCAGAGATGACTATGGTCCTTTTAACTTTTATCCGAATGCGTGACAATACATTTTAAATACTTTTGGTGATATATGAGAACACAAAATGTGTGATATCCTAATGCAACTTCAGAACCTGAACATTTGCAAGTATGTAAAATCAAAATCAGCAAAAATGTCGTATTGGATGGAAAAAGTTCAGTTTAAATTTCAAAATGTTTGTATTTTTTCTAGCCCTTCGTCACTTCAAGTATAATTTGCTTAGGTATACGCTACCAGACGTCAGTCTATCCATGTGAAATAGAAAGAAAATATCACAACGTCCGTGCGGCATGGCTATTATTGTATCATTTGCCGCGAAACTTGTAACAACATTAGATTTATATTTATAAAGACAAAAAATAATAAACTATCAATATTTCATCCTGGAAGAGCTATTGGTATTTATTTTTAAAAAATGATAAAACTGACAAGCTGTAAGAGAAAAAATACAAAAGGCGTTGCAACGTACAATCTCGCTAAAAGATGATCGCCAGTTCGTCAAACATTTTAGTTCAAAAGCTCCCTCTCTACAAAGGTTGAAAATCTCATATCACAAAAAGACGTCAAGCAATTTAGCAACTACTGTAAACCTGAAATGAAAGTAAAATATGTTTAAAGAATGTTACTTTTCTGTATAGAAACTTAGATTACTTCATTGACACATAAAAGTCATTCATTCAAACAATATTTCAGTTTCTACCTCAAGGAAATACGTTTCTACTACATTTCGAAGAACAATTGGTTATTGAAATTTTTAGGAATAGACTATGTGTGTACTGCGGATCATATAGAACACACACATAAATTTCGTGGGAAAATGTAGGGGTTTTTTTTTTAAAGTTAAAACGTGGGAGTAGACATAGTAGGTAAAAGTTATAAAACGGAAATTCATTTTGGGATAGCAAGACACTTAAACTACATGGTTAACAGTTCAAGTAAAATATATTATAAGAATCTTTTCATTACATCCGAGTTTTATATATAAATGGAAGAAGTTGTTTCAAATACGATTTGAAATTTGTAAATTCCACCCCATGCACTCTGAACACAGTTTGTGTATGTCTGCGATGCAGATCAAAGGGACAGAATACCCGTTTAATTTACACAGCTACAGTACACATAAACAAACATAAAACTGTGCACAGTTGTAAGTTAGCTCCTAACGGCAAATAGTTTCAATCTCGAGAACGTATAGCGAAACCTAGGACAAAATTGCCTATTAAAAACAGAAACCTTTAAGGACAAACTATAAATGCAATGTAAATGTAAATTAGTCCTTGTGCTTGTTTGAGCACCCTATTATGATGAAATCGTGTGGGACGGTGGAGTTAACAGCACTACATATTCGTAAGGTCGATACTAGGTCTAGGTAACATTACTGTCCGGCCTCTTATTCCGTGAAAAAAAAAGCCCCTAAACGGTGGATAACCTGCGTCGGGGAATGGAGACCTGATGCATCACTTTTACATCCCGTAGCGTGCTCATTACACCGACAGCTTCCAGCACTCACGTAAAACAAAAATTTAACAGGAAATATCTCATTTTTGTTTGCCTTCACGGAGTGCTTGTAAAAATGGATTAAACAGGAAAGAGTTTGAAGTCACACAAATTGTATTATGCACTGTCTTTCCCAGAAATTTATCAGGGGAAATTCCTGTCTACATGGGAGAGAACTGAGCCTGACACTCGCCATATTGTTACTGAAAATTCTGCAAAAACATTACAACTCAATTTTAAATTATTCCTGACCACACACAGTTGATTCATTATGAGAAATACCACCAACAAGTGCACATACAGATATGTAAAGTCACTGTATTGTAAACACCGTGGTCTGCTACATATTTCGGCCACCAATTGTGGTCGGTCACCTTAGGGGAGAAGTTCTTTGAAGGACACTGTTTACTGATTACGCTACACTCGCATACAGTGCACAACACCACCACCTCAGCTTGGATGGTGTCACCAGACATACAACGAAACAACACGAAACTCAACAAAAACGATCTTATCAACATTTTATATTTTATATTAGTTTTAAAATTTTTATTTAAAACTTAACATTTTATATTAATAAATTAAATTATTTTGACGTTCTACGTAATATGTCCTACAATGAACATTCCGTGAAGATGGCCTCAGTAGGTGGCCGAAACTTGTAGGATGCTACTTACTTACTTACTTACTTACTCCATGGTGCACAGTCCTTCTTGAGAAGCTAACTGGTTTCCAGCTAGTCAAGAAATTCCCCGCATTTCACGGAACCCGAAGGTTCATTACCGCATTCACAAGTGTCCGCCAACTATCTCTATCCTGGGCCAGCCCAATCCAGTCCATATACCCACATCCTACCTCCTGGAGATCCGTCCTAATATTATCCACCCATCTACGTCTAGGTCTCCCCAGTGGTCTCTTTTCCTCCGGTTTCCCCACCAAGACCCTATACACACCTCTCTCCTCACCCATACGCTCCACATGCCCAGCCCATCTCATTCTTCTCGATTTTATCACCCGAACAATGATGGGCGAGGAGTACAAATCATTTAGCTCCTCGTTATGCAATCTCCTCTATACCCCCGGTACCTCGTCCCTCCTAGGCCCAAATATTCTCTTCAATACCATATTCTCAAACACCCTCAGCTTCCTTTCCTCCCTCAATGTCAGCGACCAAGTTTCGCACCCATACAAAACAACCGGCAAAATTATAGTTCTATATATCTTAACCTTTAAATTTTTGGATAGCAAACTAGAAGACAAAAAATTCTGCACCAAATGATAACAAGCATTTCCTGACCTCAGTTTGTTCTTAATGTAGGAGGCTACGCTGTTTATAATACCCTTAATTTAAATACCCCTGTATGCACTTGTTGGTTATATTTCTCATAATTACCTTAACAAATTTCTGGTATTTTTCCAATGTCCATTACCTTACATTCTTCCCAACCCTGAGCAAGCTGCAGTAGAGTCGCTTTCTTCTCAAAAGACATACGTCGGCCGTGCTGTTATTAGCCAAGGTAGAAAATTAAAAGTACCACTTAGAAGTGTCTTTTATTGGCTTAAACATCATACCATACTTCATGGAAACTGGTCATAACTTTCCAAGGTGCAACAGGAGGATTCAAAAAGTTCGGAAACGCAGATATTAGTTTCGTCATGTGAGTCCATCTTCTGTCTATCTGGACAGATGTTTGTAAAATCTTAAGTTTGAGACTTCTATTAAAATCAGTCCGCAACATTCAAGTTAGATTAAAATCGGAAGGGGGGGGGGGCAGTGAAAACCTAAATAGTTTTATGGCTATGTCTCGGTGATTTTCTCTCGAAATGAGAAAAATTTCAGATAATATTTGTGGCTAAAATTCAGATATATTTCCTGTGAAATACGTGTTACCCAAGAAACTTCCCTTTATGACGCACTTACGAAGAGTGCGGAAAAGCCAGACACAGACTATAATATCATAGGACACAACATGACGGAAGGAAACTTCGATTCGATCGCCGAATAACTGAGACAAAAGCAGGTAAATTAATGGAACTAATACTTAATACTCGTATTTACCGCTAACGGCCTTACGAAACTTTGGGATTAAGATGCATTTTGAGTGAAGGAAAATTACGGAAAAAGCTGTCATAATATTTAATTTTGCCATATACTTTACTATAAACACCTAGTAATATGGTGTCTTATACCCTAGAGTGAAATTTGTTGTGGTGTGATCCAGTAATCACTGCAGTGGTGACGTCACATTCTCGTACAGTTGTTATTTTATTGTCATTTACATGATTTATAATTGAGGTAATAAAAACTGCGTGAACATAATAATTAAAATTTATTGATTAAAGTTAAGAATACGAAATTCTGGTAAGTAAATGGTAGTGGTATGCGGTGCAACAACCCAATACCGGGACTTGGCCTTCCATTCTTCAAGTCTCGGCACATGTGAAGTTTTACGGAGAGATATTATTAGACCCTCGCCCTACTCCCAACTTTCAGGACCAGATCTCCGTATTTATGAACCCCGGAGACAGGGTGGTTCCAGCACTGGGGATCTCGGGAGCCCCTCTTCCCGTAATGACAAAAATTGTGAGCCCGTGACGGGTAGTATGTAAATAGATTTTAAATATATCCATGAATTGTGCACAAAGTATTATATGTGAGAAATTACAAAAGAAATTGTGGGGTCAAAACTTTTAATTTGCATATGACCGAAAAATTTATCAAAAAATATAAGTAGACATTATAAATCTTTTAAAATAAATAAAAAAAAGTGTGCCAGTAACACTAAAACCTTATTACAATGTATGAACAATCTCAGAACCACAACAAAACATGTGACTCCAGTGGACTGAAATGTGTGAATATGTGAAAGGTATCTTAGAGACAAAGATCCGAATGCCCGTCAGTGTTGTTTGATACCTACATTCCCTGCCTTGTTTTTGTTTAGGAAGGTGAAATGGCTAGAAACAGAGCACAGGGTAAGATTATTACGTGATTTTACTAGGAAGTTACCGCGCCAGAGGACAAAGAGTTAGCTCTCTATTTTAGGTATTCAGTACTGAGAAATGAACAAGTTCTTTCGCATATTTAAAGAAGTTTAAATAAAGGAATACGCCATAAAAAACGAAAAAAATTATGAGAATTCCATGCGCACTGTTCATTTGAAGAGGAAGACGTTGACGGAAAGAGAGGGGTGGCTCGACTGCGTGTCGTGAAGTGACGGAATTGCTGTAATGCTTGCACATGCGGAAAGAGAAGCGAGAAGTGGATTAAGGCCGTAAATGAATGCAAATGTTGACTCATCAAATGGAACGCGCCGTCGTTATGGGAGGAGCAGACAATACAAACGGTAGTTGGTAATTTACTCGCGGTTGGCAAGATTCAAACTTTATTAATTTAAATTCAAGAAATACAAGATAAAATAACATGAAGAGATAGAGTGCGGTATTGTAGCGCGGTTACAGCGATCACCCAGACGTAATCGCGTTGCTTACCCAGAACTTCGCAGCAGTTCACTCAGTTGTTTCTCAATGAAAGCGGTGGAGGGATGTTGTAATTCAACGCAATTCCTTCCGGTTTTGTGGACAGCGACTGCTATGGATTAATTTTTGTACTTAAACTAGTGCATGAATATGCAGATACGAAGAGACGTCGGTGTGATTAAAGTAACAAGGTAAGAACATAATTAGAAGATATCAGTCATACGGCTCTGATGGATTGCAATAGATAATTTTCAACAGGTCCTTCTCGTTATTACCATAGTCTGAGTAATAATTCGCTATAAAATTGAAAGCTTCAAGTTACCTACAAATTTTCGCTCTGCCATTATTTTACTCCCGGTGATTCTGCTGGCCGTGTCGTCTAAGGAGTAGGCCTGCTGCTGCTCACCTGCTGGAATCGCGGTTTCGAATTCCACTGGAGGCATGGATATCCGTCCTTTGTGTCTGTTGTGTTTTGTGTAGGTAGCGGCCTCTGTGACGAGCTGATCACTCGTTCAGAGGGGTCCTACCGGCTGTGTGTCCAACTGTGTGTGATATAGAAACCGCAACAGTGAGGCGGCCTAGGAGCAATTTGGGCTGTTCCCCTACAGAAAAAATATTAATTTTTATTTCCAGAGAGAATGCCCCATGAAATCTGAACACTGTCAAAACATGAAGCCCATAGCTGTTAATTGTATTCTGTTGCTTTTGACTGGAGGTGGTCAAAGTCCAAAGTACTCTTTACAAACGTACAGCCCCCTTCTCTGCAAATAAATCTGCAGAATTTAAATAGAGTTTCCTTCTATATTTTCAGAAGCAACAAATTTCACTCTTCTCTATAATTTCTGAAACCATGACATTTCCTATTAACATGCATATTTCTGTCATAGCTTACATTCACCTAAATGAGACGACCGTTTCGATTTTTTCCGCAAAATGGACTAAAAGTTATTACGTTCAACATGTCTTCAGTCAAATTAAAGCATCATAAAATTCAGGTCTAAATAAAACAGTAAAACACAAGACCGAGAAATGTGTAATTTAATTGTTTGGGGCAAACACTCCTTTTCTTAAGCGTATATAAAGACCCTGCCAATTACTAAGATTACACATCGGAAGTCAGACGAAGGATAAAGCAGATGGATTTGGAGAAACAAAATACTACCCCATTGTCATTTTGCCTACAACTGACCTAATACGGACTGGCGTGGGATTAAACTCGGGCCTCAGTGACGAGAGACGGGCGAGTAACTGCCTGAACCACGGCACAGCTTAGCAGACAGTCTCATCACGAACATTAATACCTGAAGGTAAGGCAGTGATAGTGTACGTAATAATTGGATAACATTTCATCATGATTGGGCTGACGCCACAGTTCTAATTGCATTTATTTGCTCCGATATACTTAGAGAAATCTTATTGCCAATAAAACCTGTTCGAGCATCAGTATGTGATTTAACGTTAGTCATCCTGATGTGTTTATCTATACATATAAAGTACAGCGTATCAAGGCAAAAACACAACCGTTTTATTACATAAAATGCTATTTTAAGGCGACATGTTTCGACTCTTTCTGAGTCATCGTCAGGCCCTCTAAAATACAGATCCAAGGTTAACAGTGCATTCTGGGATCCCAAACGCTTACTTTGGTAACAATTACACTATCTATTGCAAGCGTTTAGTATCCTAGAATGCACTCTAAACATTGTTAACCTTGGATTTGTACTTTAGAGGGCCTGAATATGAATCAGAAAGAGTCGAAACATGTCGCCCTAAAATAGCATTTTGTGTAATAAAACAGTTGTGTTTTTCACTGATACTTTGTACTTTATATAAGTATGTGAGATTTGAGGTTGTGACGGCGGTGACTTTGAAGATGTGAGTATTCTTCGGTGTGACGTCACGTATCCTGGCAAAACTGACTGATACACTTTTCAAGCAAAAGAGACTTAAACTTTAAATTGCCGACAGACACAACTTTGCTGCACTTAATACTGTATGCTACATGTTTCGATGGTATTTGGACCACACTGAATCACTGATATTTAGCTAGAATGCGTGAGATCTCACAAATTATACAAAAAATTTTAACGCACGTCCAAACTGGTTTTCGATAACGCACATAAATACCTCAAGATGATCAAACTATGCCCGAAACTTTTAGCAGACGTTATCAAATATAATAAGGCAGCTGTGTCTAGCGAAATTTTATAATTTATTGTCAGTTAATTATAATACAACGGTATTAATTCCATCACAATAAAATACACTTTCCTATCTTGAAGATGGAGTCAGTAACCTCCTGAGGGAAGTCATTCAGTTTTTACGAGACTCTACGGCGTCACGGCAATTTTACTGTCCAACTGTTCTGTTATACCAATACTAACACAAAAAAATTTTTAAAAATTGCTGAAAACACGTAAGATATGATCCGGTTATGACTACACCCCTTATGCTGATTACAGAAACCACACACAGAGAAAAAAATACGTTATTTGCACCAGACACGTAAATATCTGATTGAGACTTGCCATGTGTCTACAGGCAGATTTGTCTTATAGCCTATCTGAGTTTGTATGCAATACACAAAAGCACATGCACTTATTAACGAATGTGAACTTGTGGAATTATTTCAAAGAAGATAAACTTTCAGTAACCAAAGAAACACGACGTCAGATTTTTACACGATACACAGCTTCAGGGCCTTAGTTTTGCCACATACACTAAGCGAAGACGAGTTTTAAACATATTCCTATGTGTACAGTTTCCTGTTTCCAAAAGTGTATTGTGATGCTAAAATTCGAGTTCTGACTTCAAACTCAAAATTACTTTTAAAAAGCTGATTTTTTCTTCATATTACCTCGATCTTATGGACCTGTATCATTACACGTCAAGGCATCTAAACATATTTTTTTTGTTTAGTGTACAACTCAGGAAATGTTTGCTATCCTTCGGTACAGAAACTTTTGTTTTCCACTTTGATATCCAAAGGTACAAACATTAAACCATACAGAATTACAATTTTGCCTGTTATTTTGTATAGGTGCAAAACTTAGTCTCTTACATTCAGGGACGTACACAGGCTGAGGTAATTTGAGAATAGGGTGCTAAGGAAGATGTTGGAGTCTGAGAGGCACGATGTAACAGGGGAGTGGAGGAGACTACATAATGAGGAGCTTTTTGAATTGTACTCCTAAAAAAACAGGAGGAAATCAGTGGCGCAATTGGTTAAGGCACTGCGCTTCAAGAAGGAAGGTCGCGGGTTCGATTCCTGATGGTGTCATTAGAATTGTTCATTGAGACACTCCTTCCGACCGCACTATGGCCCTAGGGTCGATGAGGCCTGTAACAGAAATAAGTACCAAGAATACTTCCCAGAGGGTAAAGGCGGCCGGTGGGTAGGGCTGAATACCTTGCCACCTTCATGTGCAGATTTTCTTGAAATATGGGAGACTCACCTACTGAAATCCCCGAGGCCTGTGTACACAAGGATTGCTTTACATTGAACTCCTCACCAAGTATATTATTCGGGTAATCAAATCAATACGGAAGAGATAGGCGGGGCATATGAAACGTATGAGGAAGAAGAGTGGTGTATATAGGTTTTCGGCGGGGAAACCTTAGGTAAGGGGCCACTTGGGAAGCCTAGGCGCAAACGGGAGTATAATATCAGTACGGACCTTTAGCAAGTGGGATGTTGGTGAATTACTGGACTGGATTGATGTGGCTCAGGATAGAAACAGGTGGCGGGCTCTTGTGAACACGGTAATGAACCTTCGGGTTTCATAAAATGTGGGGGATTTCTTGACTAGCTAAGGACATATGAGTTTGTCAAGAATGACTCTGCTGCATGGAGTTGGTTGATTAGTTTATTTTAGTGTACTTAGGTTCAGACTAATGGCATTACAATCGGCCGCTGTCAGTGACGAGTTCCCCAAGACGGGCGAGAGATTGGAATACTTGAATTTAGAATGCGTATTTCTACTTGTTTGCCTGACATATATAGGCAAGTAGGGGTAAGTTTTAAGGGCGAAACATTGACTAGGCTCTGGCAAAGAACACTTACCGTATAAGTGACAATTCGTTGTGTAAATTTAACCCCTTCGAAGGTCCTGCATTCCAGTTTAAGCCCGATGTGTTGACTGTATACGCACACACAGACACACAGACAAATGCGTGTGTATATGCTACGTATATACTATGTAGGTATATTTTACAGTCTAGCTGTGCTGTCAGGATCCGTCGGCCGCGAAGATCCGACGACGTGCGCAGAATGCAAATTCAGTACATGAAAGAGATGCCGGCGCGAGTACTAATTATTTCCGAATTGCAAACCCGATCATGCATACAAACACATGTGACGGACGGAAACTTGCTGCAGTCCCGCCGGTGTTCATTGGACCACAGGAGTACAGGATTACAAGTGGATGACGTCAGACCCGTTCATTAGGCTGCCTCGGCGTTTTAAATGAAAGGACCCCCACCACTCTTGTCAGCGTCCCCCCCCCACCTCGTGTGGTGAAAGCACGTCATTCCTCGGTTTTCGGCGGTTCATGAAAGAGAGATCGTTCGATATGGCAAGTCCTTCTGTATTACTTCAGGCAGATTGGCATAACCCAGTCAGTGAAGTGAATGACCATGGGCTGGGCTTCGATTCCTGGTAGGTGAAGTCTCTTTTTGCCGCAACGTTAGGTCTACTTGCGGAAAGCACACAGTCAACCTTGTAATAGCTATTATCTCGAAACACCTTCTAAATTAGCAATTAGTGTTGCAGCTCCGCCATAATTCCTTCTAAATAAAGGCATCTCCAGGCGGAATCTGTTGGAAGACTTTGTTCGGAATGAGTATTATTTTTATACACAGAGGCCAATAGCTACTGCGATCCGTCGTAATATTCAGAATGGAAGAAACTTCATGTAGTAAGATAAGAACGGTTTAGCACATTTTGCGATCAGGAGACACAAACATGGCAAGGGAGACACGCGCAAGGCAGCATTATCATTATCCTCAACAGAAAACAGTTTACTAATTGCATGGACCGGAAATCTTCGTGGCAATCTTCTTTAGCTACTCACGAAATTCCCTGTATTGTATGATACATAAAAAAAATTCACTACCTTGGTCACAAGAGCTCGCCAATTGTATAATTTGCATTCGCCAATCCTATTCCACTGAGATATATTTTAATAATTTTCTCCAATATACGCCTAAGTGAAAACAGCTCTATTTTTCCTTATTGACGTACGTTTCTCTCTTTTTAAAAAAAAAAGAACTTTAACGAGATTACCACGCATTTTCCTCACTCCTATTTCAAATTTTGAATCATTTCACCTATTTTTATGTAGTTTGTTATCAGGTTCATGCCACTTTAGCGCATGCCAAAACAGCTTGCTTCCAAATTATTTGTAGCTCACAGTTTAGCAATTATTTTGCAGTGTGACGCTATAGGTTTTATAGTCTGATGTACAAACAAGAAGAAAAGTCGAAAAGGAGAAACGTGGGTTTACAAACCCATATAAGGGAAAAGTGGGGCCTACGGGTTATTGTACATTAGGAATTTTTTGCGCAAAATCTCCTCTTCGTTAATGTAACTTAACATGGTGCGAGAGACCCTAGTGGGCCAGGGCCTCATCTTTATCGAAGCAACACGATCACACGCAGACACACCGCCATCTGTAAGACTCCTCTGGACGGGTGATCAGCCAGTCGCAGAGTCCTCCACCTGACAGCTCACGTCACTCACAACAGACAGGCCTCCATGCCCCCGGCTGGATTCGAACCCATAAACCCAGCAAGCGAGCGGCCGCAGACCCACGCCTTAGGCCGCGCGGCTACTGTGATCGGCGTATTATCAATTAACTTTTGATATTATGGGTCTGTCCTGCCTTCCGGTGACCAGATGTGAACGATCTACATGTTAGGCTACACATGGCAGTACATCTGTGGAACGGGCAAGGAGAAAGGCAATGTTATCATATGCAGGGAAGGTCCTTTGAGCTAGCGTTGCTGCCAAGTCTCCCATTTCAAAGCAGAGTCCATAGCTGGGAATACCACTGCCTGCTGCTATATGAGATCGGATTACGTCATCCAAACACGATTTAATGAAGAGCTTAACCCTTTACAGTAGGATGGTTATTGTATTATACCACTTACATTCACATTGAAAAGGGTTTCTGAATTTTTACGCGCCTTTTGTTTCATAAGGAGCACAAAATAAACGGCGATAACTGATTCCACAAAGCACAGTCATTCTCTAGAACCTAACAGTTCTTTGTCTACGTAATAAATTCACCGCATTTTATGATAACCGAAGGTTCATTGCCATCATCACAAAAAGTCTGACACATGTCTCCATACTAACCAAATAAATATAGTCCACGTCTTTCCATTCTAATACTTTACGATTCATTTTAATATTATCCTCCCATATACGCCTAGGCTTTGAAGTGATCTTTATCCTTCAGGTCTCCCCCACCAAAACCTCTACGCATTTTTCCTCTCCCACATGCCCCTTTCATCCTACCCTCCTTGATTTGATCACCCTAATCATATCTGGCGAAGGCTACAAGACATGAATTTCATTATTATTCGCTGTTCCTATCCCCTGGTTACTTCCACCCTCTTAGGCCTAAATATCTTCCTCAGCACCATGTTTTCGAACTCTCTCAACCTTATGTTCTTCCGTTATGCTCACAAAGTTTCACACCCATACCATACAACAGGCATAGATTTTGCACTTTCATGTTTATACTCTTAGACAACAATAGGGAAGTCAAAGATTCTGGAAAAAATGGTATCAGACATTCCTTGAATTGCTTCTGCTCTTAATTTCTTTATGCATACTATTTTGATTTGTTAGTATTTTTCCCAAAAATCTGAACCTTGCCACATTCAAGAAATTTTCAGTTTTTTTATTTTTATTTTACAGAAGCCATCCCGTTGTGTATTAACAAATTTGTATAATGCATTACATACCGTCAGTACACAACAATATATCATTACAGTGATAAAATATATAAAATCAGGTCATATAATGGCAACATGTTTCGGCCGTAAACGGTCATCTTCAGGCCAATAAAGAACATTTTTAAGGTACAACAAAGTATCACTCAATGGGATTCCATTTCGTTTACAGTAAAACTTAAAATAATGCATGCTGAAATTTCTATTTTTAATTAAAACAATTAAATTAGACGGTAACCATGTAAATTAAAATCTTCAGGATACTATACTGTTCGGACCTCAATATGACATGTGACATTACATGTCACATGTTTTTCACTTGGTTACCGACACATAGATAGAGTACTGTTGTTTTAGCAATCATATTGGGGTCCGAACAGTATAGTATCCTGAAGATTTTAATTTACTAGTTTACCGTCTAATTTAATTGTTTTAATTATAAATAGGAATTTCATCATACATTATTTTAAGTTTTACTGTAAACGAAATGGGATCCCATTGAGTGTTACTTTGTTTTACCTTTAAAATGTCCTTTATTGGCCCAAAGATGACCGTTTACGGTCGAAACGTGTATCCGTAATGTGACCTGACGGTATATATTTTTATCATTGCAATGATATATTGCTGTGTACTGACGGTATATAATGCATTATACAGATTTTCAGCTACTTTGATGTTCGAATTTTGTTCTGCAGCCGGTTCACGGGACAATAACGTAAGCTTATCCTTCTCAGCATATGTTTCTAGATCAACCTCCTTACTAGCGACTCATACAGCTTCTTTATTTTCTGTATATCAGGAGTACGCATGTCTTAGCCCAATACATCATCATGAGTCTAGACCAGAATTCGATGTGTTCCATTTTATTTCAATCCGTCTTAGTTTACCTGCACTTTCTTCCTGGTATTAACACATTCTAAAGCATAGGGAAAACAGTGGTTTAAGTTTAGGTCTTTCGCAACTGGTAATTTCACAGACAAATATTTGCCTTTCGGGATTGTAGTGTAGGTTTTATTTTAACACGTTTTAATTAACCAGTTTCATGACTGTACCAACGTCAATGAAAACATAAAAGACCTCCCTCCTATCCATAGCACATGTTAGTAAACAGATATCTTTCTCAACATTGCACTGCACAAGGCACATGTGGGATAAGAACTAAATTTTCGTGTATAATTTAGATAAATTTCATGCTTTAAAAACATGCGGTGCGTCAGCACTAACATAATACGTACATGTTCGACTTCTTTCCTACGCTACCTAGCCGAATCACTTCTCTTCCCAGAACTTCAAGTGCTTCAGTTGTCAAAATTTTACCCCATCTCCAACCTATCTTTGCAAGAAGGAAAAGCGGGCATTCACTAGAATCTACACAACAAAATTTTATAGAAGTCTTCTCGTGATACGTGTAATGTCTCTCACTGCCCCTCCTCCCGCTTCCTTCTCTGTCTCTTTCTCTCCTCTGTCTGTGTTTTCGTGCTTAAAAATTTAAGCAATCGATTCCGCCTGACAGAAATTTTCTAGAGTAACATGAAAAGCAAATATTTTAGGCGGAGAAGTTTTCAACTAAAATCTGTTTAACCCTTCATCATTTCTGCCATAAATCATTAAGTATACATTTTATTTGAGTTTCTAATTTCAAATAAAATCTTTAGTGTTGATTAATTTTGACATTATATAATTTTTAAAATAAAATATCTTCAAGTTTTTGCCAAAAAAAACTGCAGTGACAAAAGTACAATAATTGGCTCGTGGTTTAATTAAAGCAGCACTGTAAAATTCAGTAACTATTACACATCTCATGCCAAAACAAAATGTATGATTACTTGCCTGTCACCAGCACTCCGTCGGTTCGACGACGGTAGGTCCCCTGTGAAAGACAAAGCACAATACATCTCAGTAGATGCCGACAAAGGTTTTTTTTAAAGTAAATTATCCATTCTTCAAATTATTTTCAAATACTACGTGCTATTATCTTACCAGGCCTTTGATAAGCCTGTTGCTTCTGGCCAATTTCAGTTGCTTTACATACCACGCCTAGAGGCAACCCTGTACGCATACATGCTCTCTTGGCTAATCACTACTACTATTTTGTAAGTAAACGGGTACATTGTGGTTTAATGCTGCCCAACTTACCAATTAGCTACGTTTTTGTGCTTACCCTTTGAACTTTCCACCATACCCTCACTAATATTATTACGTTGTAGGAAATCCCTTAATATTAATTTCTCCCCTTTCTGTGAAAGATGGAACCGCCTTTGGCAATAGGGGTTTGTGGTGGTCTTTTCTCTCACTCATTTAACAAACAAAAGCACAGAAAGCAAGGGGTGGAAATTTTGGTGAATGGAACGAATGTGGTGTGATGGCGGCTGAAATAGGCGGGGAGTGGGGGATCTGTAGACTTTGAAAACACTAGCATAATCTGCGGAAAAGGAAACAGTGGTTTTGTTGCAACGATGTATAAAAATTACCCCATTGTTTTGGTTTATTTAGCGATTTTCTCAGTAAGTAAACTACAAGGCGCCTCTGGTAGAGTGTACCCAGTCAGAACACTGCCCTTAACCTTTTGGGGCCGGAATTATTTTTTTAATTTTAGCACATCCTGTAGATAAAATGTGAATAATACAGGAACCAAATAGGCTAGAATTATGAAACAAACTGCATTTTGAAGAGAAAAAAACGGAGAGTATATAGCATGTTTAAAATATTCGGTACCTATATTTGTTGAATAAATAAATAAAATGCAACTTTGGAGGTTAGCGATGTGGTACGACCACTGTAGTTGACATTAGGCGTCAAAAGGTTAACATAAAAGGAAGTGATTAGTGTTTAAGGAACTTTTGTTACTTTGTCAGTTCATAATGCGAAATCTGGAGGAAACGTGTAAGTCCTCTTTTAGCAGTGACAGTTTTATCAGATTCATGTGTACTTTTCCAAGCAAACACAAAACTTTTATTATATCCGCAAACAGTTATTAAAGATTCTCTATTTTTCCAGTAGTTGGTGTAACTGCTTGTAGTAAACAATATGTAAACCCTCTTCCTCGACCTTTGATCGTAAGGAAGGAGACAATACTCTTCTCCGCAACGTCTGTTACAATTCATTACACGGCATTTGGGACACGCCCAATACAGTAACATTTGAATATTCATCAACGAAGCTGTAAGAACCTCAAATACCGCACCGAAACACATACTCAAGTAAGTCACTGTAAAAAGAAGTCTACAGATAAAAATAACCCTCGATTACATATGCACTAAATTTCATAACTTATGTATTATTGTAACTTACGTAAAAGCTGCATCTAAATGTGATAGAAGCAGTTCTAAAAAGATGGGGTTGTCAACTTCGCCTTAAGGTTTGTCTACAGCAATTTACCTATTACGTTCAACTTCGGGGGTAAATAGGAAATAAACTCTGACACACATGCTAGTGCCTACCCTTTTCCAAATGTGTATATTTGCACTCAGAGTCCCGACATTTAACATGCTCCAGCTCCTACACTCCAGCGTTAATAAATCCCCCTCTATTTAACTACGCCCATCCACTCATCCCTGCTCACCAACAAACATCATAGAGCAGAGCTTCGTTCAATTACAACGCTGCAGAGTTAGGTCCACATTAATTTCGGTTCAAGAAATTAGCATATATAATTCTATTGCGTTTCCTTCATATTTCATCTTCATCCCATGACCATGCCGATATTTCAAATAGCCCATTTTTTGGCTATCATTATGAAAATGCGCACTGCATAATATCTAATTACATTCGGTAACAAACTTTTGAATAGAAGCAAATATTTGTATAATAGTTAGTACTTTCACGATTCGTAGCTGATATTCATTTATAATATTTGTCAATTCATTTCATTTCATTCCTTATACAGAACATACTGCCTGTCGAACCGCAAAGACCGGTTGGTTAATATTTGTAGCGAAATAATAATTGTTTGTTTGTAACAATCACACGAAACATAAAAGTGCACTGTGTGAGCAAAATGTACTGTTCGTCATACGACAGCAGATGGTACATATCTAAAGATTGTGGTTTGAGGGGTTAAAACTGGGAAATTTTGTGAATGCTATGAAGTAAATTTGTAAAGTGGGCATACTGGCATTTACATCCGGAGAACGAAGATGGTCAGAGTACTTTATACTGGAAAATAAATAAATACCTGTAGTTGAAATTTTGACTTTTTCGCAGTGGTATAGCTGAGAATTCCGTCTTTATGTTTTCGACGTTGTGTCACTACGTAATCCGATCCTGTCACCCAGTGACGCAGCGTCCAACAGACGAAAGGGATCCTTAAATACCTAGTGTGTCAGAAACTCCAAAATTAAGCATGATATATGTAAATTTTAGAAAAATGAATCGGCCTAGAAATGTGTAAAGTAACAGTAAACAGTCCTAACCTTTTTTATCTGGGTATTTAACCAACTTGATGCCCAAAATTTGTTTCACAATAAGTTTTATTTCATGCCTCTACATGTTTCAAGCACATGTGCTCATCATCAGGAGGTCAAAATTGCATTGCACAGCCTTTGGTATCAGCACACCTATAGGTGTGACGATGTGTAATGCAATTTTGACCTCCTGATGATGAGCACATGTGCTCGAAACAGGTAGAGGCATGAAATAAAACTTATTGTGAAACAAATTTTGTGCATCAAGTTGGTTAAATACTGAGATAAATAAACTGAGATGCACTGTCAGCAAAACGTCAAAAAAAAAGTCCTAGCCTGTTCTAGCTGAAACCTGACGTTGTGAACCAGCGCTCCAGACAACTTCTCTCTTAAATATTTATTGTCAGTTTTTTTAATCAGTTTGCCTCTAAAGGTTATTGACTGGTTGCTAATTTGTTCAGAAATACACGAGGCATAACAAATTCCAGGTTGTAAGTTCTACAAGTGGCTTCCCTTTTCAGATTTCTGAATGTCTATTAAAGAATTCCCCCTTTCCCCGTGACTTCTACGACAAAGTAATTGAAACTTTCTCAAGTCAAGTGCTTCTAAACCGCCAATCTGATCAGGACTGTTTTAAAATTAATATGAATTTCGTATCTATAATTTAAAACTTTAAAAAACTTTTCGTACTTGAGTCTGATATTCAAGGAAGCCATATGCTACCAAGGCACTGAAAGTTGCGTAACTTCTGTTATATCAAAACAAACTTACTTTCGGCGCAAATTATTTATTTTGTTCGTCAGCTCCTCCAATTTAATGTCGCCTGCGTGGCTGTAACTAAACTATGTGCGCCTTCGTCTATGATGCACGCAAGCGCACAGGCAAGACGTAAATACATAATGCGTATGGTAAGTGAATGTTGCGTCACAAAGTGCATAAAAATTCATGCGATTTTTTTTTGGAAAAGTTACTAATTATTATTATTTTTATATTGGACATCCCATTATGTTGTATACATTACAAAATAGGTATTAATTACCATCAAATCAAATAATTATAATATTATTTTGTTACACAGGTACTGCTATATGTTTCAACCAGCTCCGTGGTCGTACTCGGGCATTTTAATAGCATCAAACATAACAAGCGAAATAACTGATTTTGATATTGTAAGTTTAGTTCATGTATTTTATGTGTATTAAACTCCTTTGAAAGGGAGGAACAGTTCTAATATTTAGCAACAGCCCTAACGAAACAAAATTCTATTCAGGAAGAAATTAAGAGCAGTTTGAAATCAGGGAATGCTTGCTATCATTCGGTGCAGAATCTTTTGTCTTCCAGTTTGCTATAAAAAAATGTAAAGATTAAGAAATACAGAACTATAATTTTGCCTTTTGGTTTGTATGGGTGTGAAACCTGATCGCTCACATTAAGGGAGGAACGTAGGTTGAGGGTGTTTGAAAATAGGGTGCTGAGGAGAATATTTGGGACTAATAGGGACGAGGTAACAGGGGAGTGGAGAAAACTGCATAATGAGGAGGTTAATGACCTGCACTCCTCACCAAATATTATTCGGATGGCCAAATCGAGAAGAAAGAGATGGGTGGGGTATGTAGCACATATAGGGGAGAGAAGAGATGCATACAGGGTTTTGGTGGGGAAAACTGAGAGAAAGACACCACTAGGAAGACCCAGACGTAGGTGAGAGGATAATATTAAGATGGAGCTTCAGGAAGTGGGATGGAGAAATGGACTGGATTGATCTGGCTCAGGATAGGGACAGGTGGCGGACACTTGTGAATGCGGTAACGAACCTGGGGTTTCCATAAAATGCTGGGAAATTCTTGTCTAGTTGAGAACCGGTTGGCTTTTCAAGAAGGACTCTGCTCTATTGAGTAAGTAAGCAAATAATCAAGTAAGTATGTGTATTTAAACGGCCTGGAGGATGGCGACGTAGCCGCGTGGTACACGAAGCCGCATAACTGTGTAATACAGGAACGTTAGAATTAGCGGTTTTGATGGTAATTAATAACAAGTCTAGTTGTTATTAGTAATCTTCACCAGATAAATTATCAAGGTGATTAAAACAAGGAAGGTGGTAAAAGAGACAACATCACGTATATTAGCCGGATAAAGACGAGACTATATTATCTGGCGCGCAGCCGAAGGATAATATTAATATGGTTCGAAGAAGTAGAGCAAGGATGAAATAAACAGAACTGACACATGGTAGATTCTACCGCAGAGCTTTTGTGAATATGGTATAAAATATTCGGGTCTCGTAAAAGCGAATGATTTTCTACCCATTTTGGTACAGATCCTTTAAAGCAAGACCGCATATCATGATGTGTTGATTGGCCTAGCATATCACATTGTTATAAAAGATGGATCGAAAGAAGGGTGCGTTGGTAGATCGTTAAATGGATGATGTACTTGGTGAAGAGATGCTTGCAAGGATAAATACAGGCTGATTATATTTAATACGTGTAATATAGAAAATCCAACTTGCAGCTGTTACAAGGACTTCAAAAGACGCAGAGGTACTTTGGTTAAACCAAATAATGAAAGCAGGACAGGTGATGACCGTTTGTGACGAAATAGTATAAATTACCAGTACTTCTTGAATAAACCCGTAATTTGAACATTTCCTAAATGAAATTTATTTTGGAGCAGAGGTGCACAGTACCCTGGCATCACAGCACCATAGCGATTACATTTTTGTATGGTGTCGCCTAATGTTTATGTGTCCGTGGTAGGTAACTTGCTTCATGTCACACTTCTGGCACCTGGAATTGTCAGGGTGCTTCTAGGTTTTTGTAAAGTTTATGCATCCCTGTTTTGGAAGTTTACTGCAGTTTTCTTGTCAAACAAAGTCTCCTAGCCTCACTAACTTACTTACTGGCTTGCTTACTCTATGGAGCAGAGTCCTTCTTGAGAAGCTAGCCGGTTCTCATCTAGTCAGGAAATTCCCCGCATTTCATGGAACACAAAGTTTCATTACCTCTACACAAATGCCCGCCGCCTGTCACTATACTGAAACATATCGATGCAGTCCGTGCCCCCACATCCACTTCATGAAGATCCATCTTAATATTATCCTCCCATCTAGGCGCGAGTCTTTCAAGTGTTCTCTTTCCCTCATGTTTCCCCACCAAAGCCCTGTATACACCCCTCCTCTCCCTCATAGGTGCTACATGTCCCGCCCATCTCATTCGATCTCATGTCCCTTTCCATTGCTTCAGTCGTACCATCAGTCCAGTTCCGTGGCCTTCGTGAATGGTCCGTAACATTACACGTTTTTACGGTGAGGAGTTGTTAGTATCTCGTCCAACTCCCAAGCTAGAGGTCCACCCCTTTTCGGCTCTCAGGGACTGCTTATTTAATATACTTGCAGCCACCCTGCATATTGGAGGCCGTTCCTCCAACCGCAACTTGAGGAAGCGCTATGCCTTGGTGACAGGGACCCAATTATCACGCAGTCTCTTAGCCTACTGACCGGAATTCAGATATATCTACACCTAAACAGGTAAACGTCGTTTTCTATAGCGCATTAAAAACTTACTTTGTTCTTATATTTTAAAAAGATGCATGTCTAGAAATAGGGGAAAATTTTGTTAAAAGGCTTTTAATAAGAGCTTTTAATACATGGTAACTGACTACAACTTCTGCTCCTTGTTTTGAGGCACTAGTTTCGACTGTCTACTCACGGACTGTTCAAGCCGACTGAAATATTTCGCCATTTTACTTAGTCCCTCCAAATAAACTTACTTAACTACTTAAAAAAAAAACCAAGACCGCTTCTTCATCCAGTCATTCAAAATCATGCTTCACCCCATAATATACACCTCTTGTAGCTGACAGTTCCATATTTCACGTGATTAATTTCCAGGTTCATAAGGCGGTAGCTCTACATCTTTCCCGGAATGATAAAAGTGAATTCAGTCGGTTATGAATTAATGCATGAACGAGCATGGCATGGTAGTGAAGGGAAAACCGAAACATTCGTACAAAATAATTGAGAGTACCAAGAATTAGTACAGTAGCCTTAAACAGTGTCACATTTTGCACCACAAATCCAATATGGACAGGGCCGGTATCGAACCCTTGACCGCGATTCAAAGTCATCGACTAACCTTTTGAGCCACAACACAGCCCAATTTCCAGTTTCACTTTCTGTCCTATATTATTGTCAATAAAGGCGTAACGCCTGTACATAAAGTGCTTCTTGAATGAAAAATACGGCCATAAAATGTTTCGTAAATTATTTATTATTAAGCTTTACAAGCTAACGTTGGGCTTCGAGAAGTTCATAGATGTTTTCTAGTCACTTAAGTTTGAGCGAAACAAATCTCTAAACTCTGGGAAGTTTGTTTGAAACTCTCTGAACTGTGGGTATAAAGAAATAAGAGATGACGCAAATACAAATTTGTCCCTGTACTTAACTAAGGCCAGCTGGTGTCATTGGAATTTTTCATTGACATAATCCTTCCGATCGCACTATGGCCTTGGGGTCGACTCAGCCTCTTAACAGAAATGAGTACCAGGAGTATTTTCTGGGGTGTAAAAGCGGCCGGTGCGTAAAGCTGACAACCTTACCACTATCCTGGGCCACTGTCACGTAATCTGGGAACCTTAACTTCCTGTAACCCTCTGGGCACCTCGGGCATGTAATGGGACTGATTTACCTTTTTTTTTAATTAATTAAGGGGGCACGAGGTGGTGCAGTTGGTTGAAGCGATTTGCTACACGCCGGAAGGTCGTGGGGTTCGATTGCCGATGGTATCACTGAAATTCTTCATTGACATAATACTTCCCCCCGCACTATGGTCCTGGGGTCGACTCAGCTTCTAACAGACATGTGTACTACACGGACAAACAAGGCCGGTGCGTAGGGCTCAACACCTTACCACCTTCATGTGTCGACTGTCTCAAAACTGGGGAGCCTCGACCTCCTGGAACTCTCTGTGCATCTAATATGCCTGTACAGGGATTTACCTTTACTTAACTATGAACAAAGCCGTGAACAAATGTATGGTTTCATTCATGTAACATTGGCACTAGATGCAGCTGACTGGTCGAATTTGATACTAAGGCTTTGTAACCCACGGGCAACGAGCTAGGAGGCTGCGCGAGTCTCCGTTGTTTGTTGCGAAGAGAAAATTCTCTGACCACGTACATGATACAAAACAAAAATTTCAATTTTTTTATCATCTTCCTCTTCGTGTTCATCTTCTGCAACTTTTTTAGTCTGTATCGTATTATTATTTAAACTTCCAATTTCGTCCTTTTCATCCTACTTTTGTGTTTCCCTTGTTCTCGTTGTACTACTACTACTACTACTAATGCTGCTGCTGCTGCCGTCACCGCCGCCGCCGCCGCCACCACCACCACCACCACCACCACCACCACCAACAACAACAACAACAACTACTACTACTACTAC